>Ga0209573_1000573_pt1 | contig 74559 bp, 45 predicted proteins | sample TNRBio252014_DNA_FD_185870 | JGI IMG/M metagenome (GOLD analysis project Ga0209573, IMG submission 185870) | Wastewater treatment Type I Accumulibacter community from EBPR Bioreactor in Madison, WI, USA - TNR Reactor_6/25/2014_ DNA (SPAdes)... | ecosystem: Engineered > Bioreactor > EBPR >...
AAGACGCTCATCATCACATAAGCAATGAGCGAATAAAAAAAGGAGGCTATTTCGCGCTGAAAGATGACGTATATCGTATGCACGCTTCGTAAACAATACCCGTAATGGTATTCGGAACGCAAAAATAAGCCCTAAAACCATCCGTTGAATAATTATTTTTGGAAAAACGATTGTCAAAGCATATATTGGTATATTATTAAGAATTACATATGAATATTTTACATACTGCTGACTGGCATTTAGGGCATCGGCTCATGGATGAAGATCGGTTGGAAGAATTCAATTTCTTTTTGGAATGGATGATTGAAACGATTATCACCCGTCAAGTTGAAGTCCTCCTCATTTCGGGTGATTTGTTTGACAGTGCCGTTCCCTCCGCCCAAACTGAAAAACAGTACCATGACTTCCTAAATAAAGTCATTGACACTCCCTGCAAACACATCATCATCGTAGGAGGCAATCACGACTCCCCCCAAAAACTAATGGTCAGCAGTGGTTTATTAAAACGATTCGATATTCATGTGGTCGGTTCATTGGCACGGGATTGGTCGGAAATGCTCATTCCCGTAAAAAAATCGGCTATGACTCACGAGGAAATAGTCATTTGTGCGATGCCCTATCTAAGGAACGCAGATGTATTGCAAGCTGTTTCGGGCGAAAGTTTTGAAGATATGGAAAAGCGTTATACGCACGGCTTGGCTCACCATTACCGCCAAATCACTGATTTAGCGAAAGAAAAAGGCTATCTCGGTCAGCTTCCGATTATTGCAACGGGGCATCTTTTCGTGATGGGACAACAACCTTCCGATTCCGAACGAACCATCCATGTTGGTAAGTTAGGTAGTATCCCTGCCAACGCTTTCCCCGATGAATTGGATTATCTGGCTTTAGGACACCTCCACCGCCGCCAGCAAATAAGCGGTATGCCCCATATCCGTTATTCGGGTTCGCCCTTATCGTTCAGTTTTTCGGAACGAGACCAAGCCAAAAGTGTGGAACTGCTTACGGTAACTGACGGAAAAATTGTCCTTCAAGAGCCGATTGCTATTCCCGTTTGGCGTAAGTTGGTAAGGATCAAAGGCACTAAGGATGAAGTGATGACTCAATTAGAAACCTATCAATCCGATTCCAAACTACCGGATTGGTTGGAAGTAGTGGTAGAAACCAATAGCTATGATCCGGCATTAAACCATGAAATTCGTCAAGTGTTGAATAGTCATCAGAATGCCCAAATATTGAACGTTTCTTTGTCGTCCGTAACCACTAATCGAACCAATACGTATATTCAAAATAGGAATTTAGAAGCACTGAAAGAAACGGATGTGTTTGATCTTTTGCTTCAAGATCAGTCCAAATCTGAAGCGGAAAGTGCGCAACTTAGGGCATCGTTCCAAGAATTATTAGATCAAGTACGGCAAAACGCATGACGTTTCTTTCCTTTTATTGCTGAACCGCAAAAATAAGGTTTTAATCGGCTTTAACTTATAGTCGGGGTAATGGTGATAATTTGTATCTTTGAAATCATTTTATCGCATTGTTCGGTATTGAATATACATTACTTTTTAACGGATTGGCTTATGAACCATCGTCTACTAAACTTATTGGGGAAGTACCTCACTTCGCTATTCTTTTTCATCACCTTCGTTGGAATCGCTAACGGACAGGTAGTAACCACCGGAACTGATTTCTGGTTTACCATGCTGGAGAATTTCCAGCAATCAGGTCCGATTGGCATGCGGGTGTACATCAGTTCAACCGTTGGCTCAACGGGGACGGTTTCCGTTCCGGGTTGTTTTTTTTCCCAAAACTTCAACTGCCCACCTAACGGGGTCGTTTTTGTTCAACTTCCCAACTGTGCCGAACCGAATGGCTCTGGAGTCATCCAAAATAAAGCCATCCGCGTAACGTCTGTTAATCCCGTTTCGGTTTATAGTCTGAACGCATCGGATTTTACAACGGATGGGACGATGATTATGCCCGTAAATACATTGGGGTATGATTATTATGTGATGGCATACAAGAATCCGGGTATCAATGACATCTCAGAATCGGAAATCAGTTTCTGTGCCGTGATGCCCAATACCCAAATTGAGTTAATCCCTTCAGCCAATACCTTGAATGGTTTTCCGGCATTTGTTCCCCAGATTATAACCATGAATCCCGGGCAAATGATGCAAGTTCAGGCACGGGGAGACTTAACCGGAACTCGTCTGCGGGTCATCGGCAACAACTGTTTGTTTCCGATTGCCGTATTTGGCGGTAACCGATGCAGTGTGGTAGGAAATAATTGTACGGCTTGCGACCATTTGTATGAAATGGTATCTCCTATTTCAAGTTTGGGTAGACAATATACCTACGTCCCTACCTTTCCCGGACAAACGGCAGATATGATCCGAATTCTGGCGGTACAAAACGGAACAAACGTTACGGTTAACGGCGTACCGCAACCCGTTTTGAATGCCGGAGCATTTACAACCCTTGATGCCAATACGATCAATACTACTTCGGCGCAGATCAGTTCCAATAATCCCATAGCGGTAGCTTCATTAGGGAAAGGTAACAGTTGCCGTAACCCGCAGGTCGGTGATCCGATGATGATGATGCTTACGCCGGTGGATGTGTTGGGCGTTACTTCTGTAAACTTAGCTACCGTTGATATTAGTCCGCCTAATGAACATTACATCAACTTAGTAACGGCTACGCCGAATACCGGAAATATTACGATTACCCCTGCACCGATAAATTGTGAAGCATGGAATCCAGTTCCGGGTAATCCGGCTCTTTCAACCCGTCGTTGTCGCGTGAATCCGGGTAACTTTAACGTTACATCATCGGGGACAGGTTTTAATATTTACCAATACGGTTGGGGAAGGTTTGACTCCTATGGAATGGCGGGCGCGGGTCTTGTCAATCAAAACACCATTGGTATGTCGGGAAGTATTGCTTTTCGAGATTCAATCTGTACCAATACTCCTAAAAGTTTTACTGCCATCGCTCAAAACGGGAATGTCATTCAACGCTTAACTTGGGATTGGGGCGATAATTCACCGATTGAAACGGGTCCTGCCAATACACACACCACCCGTAATCATACTTACATCGGTTGCGGAACGTACACCATCAAAGTAGAATACGAAACGAATAACGGCAGATTTTGCGCGCAACGCATCGTCAATGTTTGGGCAAAACCAACGGCTACCGTTCAACCTCCAACCAACCGAGTTTGTCCGGGTGCGACGACTACTTTTAGCGTTCGCTTTGAAAATACCTGTACGGGAAGGCTACCATGGGGTAATCAGCCGGGCGTTGTTCCTTTCCATGCTATTTATCAAATCAACGGCGTTACCCAACCACCTGTCGTAGCGATGGGTAATCGAACCATCACTGTTACTACCCCGCGCGTAAACAGTTGCCAAACGTATCGTTTCATTTCCGTTTCCAACCAATATCAACCTTGGACGGGAACAAGATGTGAAGAGATAATGACCGATTCCTTCACCGTGTGTCCGACTCCATTGCAAGTCAATGTGGTTGCCAATCCCTTAACGGTCTGTGCAGGGCAATCTTCTACGCTGACGGCTTCCGGTGCGGTGAATTATAATTGGAATAACGGACAGTTTTTAGGCAATCCCTTTGTCGTAACTCCTAATGTAACCACAACCTATACCGTAGTAGGAACAGATAATAATAACTGTACTGCTTCGGCAACCGTTACAGTTACCGTAAATCCTGCCCCCGAACCACCATCGGTTACGCCGGTAAATCCCGTTTTCTGTCGGGGACAGCAGAATGCTTGCTTCACGGCTACCCACCCGAGTAATAACGTTACGTTCCATTGGTCAAACGGGATCAATGGTCCCAATAACTGTGTTCCTACCAATGTGCCAGGTAACTTTTCCATTCAAGTGCAGGTACGATTAAACGGTTGTCCTTCCACGTTTACGACCGTTAATTATTCGGTTCAAGATATTTTACCGCCTACCCCACCCCAACCGCAATCGGTTTGTGCAGGTATTCGGGCATTTTTTGCCATCCCGAATAATGAAATACAAAACGGCGATCAATTCTTTTGGCGGGATATAACCAAAAATACACTAACGGGTCCTGCCAATAGCTACACAACTCCACCGATGATCCCCCTTATTCAAGACCCCGTGAACGGTTATCCCAGTCCGGCTAACTTCTGCGTGTATCGGGTGCGTAACGGTTGTCAAAGTGAGTGTGTACCGTTTAGTGTAAATATTATCGTTCCGCCAGCACCGAACGGCACTATTTCACCTAACCCGATCTGTACCAATCAGTTATCGGAACTCATCGTTAACGGTCCCAATCTGCCGGGGGTACGTTTCAGTTGGTACACTGTAGCGAACGGAGGTGCGCCGATCTTCACCAACTTGGTAGCAGGCGACCGCAGAGGCATCGGACCTTTTGTTACGGCAGGTACTTATTCTTACTATTTAGAAGCTAACTTGCTGAACTGTACCAGTGGCAGACAGTTGGTTACCTTAACCGTTCAACCTTCATCCGTAGCGGGAACGATTAATGCCAACCCGCAAACCTTATGTAGTGGCAGTAACAGTCAACTGACCCTTAGCGGTCATCAGGGACAAATCCTGCGCTGGGAATCTGCTCCGACGAATCAGTTTTTGACCGTAACGACTATCAACAATACGACCACAACCCTCAACGCCAATAACTTAACACAATCCGTTTGTTTCCGTGCAGTTGTACAAAACAATAACTGCCCGCCCGCCAATAACAACGGAATTTGCATTCAAGTGGATCAACCACCCGTTGCCGGAACGATTAATCCCGCAAGTAGAACCATCTGTGAAGGCACCGCTTTAGGCAATATCGTCTTATCGGGTTCGTCGGGTAATATCATCTGGGAAAGTAGTACCGATTGCCCTGCATTCACAACTTTTACGACGATTAATAACACCACATCAACCCTAACCGTCGGTGTTTTAACCCAAAATACTTGTTATCGGGCGCGGGTAAGTCGGGGTGTATGTCCGGCGGTTGTTTCTAATATTTTTACAGCAACGATAGATTTACCGACTATTGCCGGTACGATTGCTGGCACGGTTTCCACTGTTTGCTCGGGAGGTTCTTCCCAACTGACTTTATCGGGTCATCGAACTACGATCTTACGCTGGGAATCCGCACCGACCAATCAATTCCTGACCATTACCACGATCAATAACACCACGACCACCCTCAACGCCAATAACTTAACGCAATCCGTTTGTTATCGGGCAGTGGTACAAAACGGTGTTTGTCCTGCATTAAATTCAGAGCCGTTCTGCATTCAAGTGGACGCGCTTCCCGTTGCCGGAACAATCAATCAAGGCAACATAACCGTTTGTCAAGGTAGCAATGTAGGTAATATCGTCCTTACGGGTTCGTCTGGAAGTATCATTTGGGAAAGCAGTAACGATTGTCCCGCTTTTTCTACTTTAACGACGATTAATAATACGACTGCTACCCTAACCGTAGGGGCAATCACCCAACAAACCTGTTACCGTGCGCGAGTGAGTAACGGAATCTGCCCGTCGGTGGTGTCGAATGTATTTACGGCTTCAGTGGATTTACCTACGTTAGCAGGTACGATCTCGGGTACAAGTTCCTTATGTTCGGGTGGCACATCGGACTTAACGTTAAGCGGTCATCGCGGAACGATCCTCCGTTGGGAATCAGCACCGACCAATCAGTTTTTGACGGTAAGCACCATTAATAACAACACGACGACATACAACACGGGTAATTTAACCCAAACAACTTGTTACCGTGCAGTAGTGCAAAACGGCGTATGTCCTTCGGCGAATAGTCCCGCCTTCTGTGTGCAAGTGGATCAACCACCTGTGGTAGGTTCAATCAACCAACCGAATGTAACTCTTTGTCAAGGGATTCCCGTTGGTAATATTGTCCTATCGAATGCTTCTGGTACGATCACTTGGGAAAGTTCAACCGATTGTCCGAACTTCTCCGCCTTTACTACTATTAATAACAACAGTTTGACTTTATCGGTAGGTGTGTTGAATGCAACAACCTGCTATCGGGCAAGAGTCAGTCGGGGTATCTGTCCGTCCGTTGTTTCCAATATCTTTACAGTTACGATTTTACCGACCCAGCCCGGAGTAGTACAAAATTCGCAAACAGTATGCTTAGGCACAGACCCGAATCCGTTAACGCTGACGAATTATACAGGCAATATTTTACGGTGGGAAAGCTCGACCAACGGCTTTTTAACCGCTACAACCATCAACAATAATACGCCGAATTATCAGCCGACGGGTTTAACGACCTTCACGTGTTTCCGTGCTATTGTTCAGTTGAACAGCTGTACCGCGCCTTCTACTTCGGCTTGCGTGCGGGTAGATCAGCCAAGCATCGCAGGAACATTGACGGCGAACAGAAACCCTGTTTGTGTGGGTGGAAGTGTTCGATTAACCCTGACAGGACAGCAAGGAAATGTACTTCGTTGGGAAGGTTCGCAAGACCCGACATTCAGTACCTTAACGACCTACAATCAAACGCTGACCACTTTCGATACACCGCAAATCAATGTCGTTATTCATTTCCGAGCCGTCGTTCAAAACGGTGTATGTCCGGCAGTTATCACTCCGATTATCACGATAACGACCGTACCGAATACCGAACGTGGCGTGTTAACTGCCAATCAAACGATTTGTGATAACAATCCCAACGGTGCGAATACCTTAACGCTGACGGGTTTAATCGGTAGCGTGATTCGCTGGGAATCCTCGACTAACAACTTCGTTACGGCTAATTCGATCCAGTTCCAAGCAACGACGTTAAGACCCTTCAACGTAACCCAAACCACCCAATACCGTGTATTAGTGAATACCCCCAACTGTGGTCAATCCTACACCGATCCGATTACGGTTACGGTCATTCCCGCCAATCAAGGGGGAACGGTTAATTCCAACCTGACCGTATGCAGAAACGGTAATAACGGAACTTTGACCTTAACGGGTCATGCGGGAACGATCTTAGGTTGGGAACGATCTACCAATAACGGTCTTACCTTTACCACAATCACTCCGCTGAATGTAACGACGAGTCAAAACTTCACAAACTTAACCGTCAATACCATGTACCGCGTGAAGGTATTGGGCATTTGCGGGACGGTTTATTCGACGAATGCAACGGTTCGCGTGGTATCCAACCCGATAGGCGGAACGGTACTTTCCAATCAAACCGTTTGTCCGGGTCAATTAGGAAAAGTCTTAATTCTCACCGCTTATTCGGGAAGAGTTACCCGTTGGGAGTCTTCAACCGATAATGGCGTTACATGGACTACGATCAACAGCACTTCTCCTGTCATCAATCCGGGTATCATCAACCAAACAACGCTCTTCCGTGCCTATGTGGAAAGTGATTGCGCGGGTATGTATAGTAATACGGTAACCCTTTTCGTTCCGCAGGGTTCGGCGGGAACTTTGAGCCAAGATATGACCATCTGCGGTACTCCTACCAACGGTACGCTAACGCTCACGGGCTATACCGGTTCGGTAGCGGCGTGGGAAGGTTCTACGGATAATTTCATCACCGTCCAGCCTTACGGTAATCAAACGCCTACCTTTAGCTTTGAAAACCTGACTACCACTACAAAATATCGGGCGAAAGTGAACATCGGCGGTTGTTATTTGTATTCCAATGCCGTTCAGATTACTGTTTATCAGAATCTTTCGGCAGGATTTGCCGGACCGGATCAGACTATTTGCGATGGAAGTGTACCCCAACAATTCGTATTGGAAGGTTATTCGGGAGCGATTACCCGTTGGGAATCTTCGACTGATTGCTTCGCTTCACAACAAATCACAGTCATTCCCAATACCGAACCGTTCTACCGTTCGAGTGGATTGAGTCAAACAACCTGTTTCCGTGCCGTCATCACCTATCCCGAATGCGGGGAATTAGCCTCCTTACCCGCAAAAGTTACGGTATTACCCATCGCGGCAGGCGGAACGATCACAGCCGATCAAAGTATTTGCGGAACAAATCCCGTCAACACCTTAACTTTATCGGGTTATTCGGGAACGATTGTTCGTTGGGAATCCTCAACGGATAACTTTGCATCCTTTGCTAACATATCTAATACGAGCGATACCTACACGCCTGCTACTCCGACAGTTACCACGAAATATCGTGCCGTCATTTCCTCCAAAGGCTGTGGCGAAGTGTATTCCACTTCGGCAACGATCACCGTTATCGGTTCACCGATTGGCGGTACGTTATCCGCATCGCAAACGATATGCGCGAATACCACACCGGAATCCTTTACTTTGACGGGCTATAACGGGGACATCCTTAACTGGGAATATTCGACCGATAATTTTGCTTCCATTACGACCATAAATATCAACACACCGACCTTAACCTTGGGTAATCAAACGCAAAGCCGTTGTTATCGGGCAAAAGTGGGTGTTACGGGTTGCGGAACGGCTTACAGCAATAGTGTCTGCATCAGTGTGGTGAGTAATGCTGTTGGGGGAACATTATTCTTTAACCAAACGGTGTGTATGGGTAATAACCCCAGTTCATTGGTGCTGAGTGGGTATTCGGGTAGAATCATTCGTTGGGAACGTTCGACGGATAATTTCGTAACGAATACGCCGATCAGTAACACCCTTTCCAGCTACAACAGCGGACTATTAACACAAACCACGCAATACCGTGTAGTTTTACAAAATGCACCCTGCGCGGAAGTTTATTCTTCGATAGCCACGATCACGATTATCTCTAATTCTACCAATGCCGGTACACTTTCCGCCAACCAAACCTATTGCGAAAGTAATCCCACACCCATTACGTTGAATTTAACAGGATACACGGGTTCAATTATTCGGTGGGAAAGTTCGGATAATAACTTCCAATCGTCGGTAACCATCGGTAATACCAATTCATCTTACACGATTCCTAACCTCACCCGAACGACCCAGTTTCGCGTGATGGTGCAAGGTGCAGGATGTACGCCCGCTTATTCCAACATCATTACCGTAACCTATTTAAGTAATGGTCAGGCAGGTATTTTGGCACGGGTTGGGACTTCCTTACCTAACTGTGGAAGTAATACGGGTTCGGTACAGTTGAATAACTACATCGGTACAATCGTTGATTGGGAGCAATCCACCGACGGCGGGACAACTTGGACGAGCATCGGTTGGGATTTAGCGCGATATGATTATACGATAGCCACGACAACCGTCTTCCGTGTAAAAGTGAATAATCCTTCCTGCGGAACGATTTACAGTCCTACAATCACTGTCGCCCCCAGCTTAACTCTAACCGCTACGCCCTACCGGGAATGCGGAAATACGGGAAAAATTGTAGCCGTTGCCAACGGAGGCACACCTAACTATACGTACACATTAACGCCTAACGTTGGAATACAAACACAATTAGGTGTGTTTACGGGTTTCCCAGCGGGAACGTACACGGTTACGGTCAAAGATCAGTTCAACTGTACTGCATCGGCTACGGTGGTCATACCGAATACGGTTTCTGCTCCACGCATTTATCAAACAGTCTTTGAAGGGAACAATAGTGCGCGCGTTTATTGGGAAGCCGTCTCGGGCAATGCCGAATATGAAATTCAGTACAGCGTAGCAGGTATGAACCAATGGGTCAGCCAATATGTGGGAACAAGTACCAACTACCTAATCCCCGACTTAGATGCCAACACCCTTTATGAGGTTCAAGTGCGTGTACGTTGCAATCCGAGTATTATTTGGTCGGATTGGTCGCCGTCCACTTATTTTGGGACAGAGACCCGGGAGGCAACTTCTTCCATAAAACTTAAAGGTATCGAAGTTTATCCCAACCCAACGAATGGTCAGTTTATCATTCAATATGACTACACCGATACGGGTTCATTTGAAATAAATGACTTGGCGGGAAAAGTAATTCATTCGGGTAAATTAGCTCCCGGTAACAACGAAATTTTATTACCCAACGCTACGTCCGGTGTATATTCATTGATTATTCAATCGGGAACGGGACGTAAAGTGATGAAAATCGTCGTACAACGATAATAAATTAGCTGAAAATCAGAGCGCGTTAGTAACTTTGGGGCAAAATAAATACGTAAACACGTTTTATCATGTCTCAAGAACCTAACGCGCTCACTGCTTTATTACACCTCAAATGTCCGCAATGCCGGAAGGGCAATTTATTTACTTTCGGAGCTTACAGCGGAAAACATGCTGTTATGCCGGAAAGATGCCCCCACTGCGGTCTGAAGTATGAAATAGAAACGGGATTTTATTGGGGAGCAATGTACATCGCCTATGCACTTATTTCCGCCATCTTCATAGGGTTTCTCATTATCTATTTCGTTTTTGATCTCAAATGGTATGAAATAGCGGGTGCTTATGTGTTAACGGTAATTTTGTTGATCCCGCTACTCGTTAGGTATTCTCGAGCATTGATGCTGTACATCTTCGGTTCTGTTCAATACAAAGGTCATTTGAAAGAAAATAAAGATTCCAATTAACCCATATACAAAAACGCCCACATGAAGGAAAAATCACGTGGGCGTTTGCTATAAACATTTTCCTTCTTTCAAGCTAACGGGACAACATACTTCTCCGTCGGACGATTGAGGGCTTGACGAACCCAACGACCTTTTTCTTCCGCAAAGCGTCTTACAGCCAGTCGTTCTTTGTTACAGGGTCCGTCCCCGTTGATAACCCGCATAAATTCATCCCAGTCCGGTTCAGTATATTCCCAAGTATTGGTTTCTTCATTTTTGCGCAGTTTGGGATCAGGCAACGTTAAGCCTAATTCCCATATCTTAGGCACATACATATCTAAAAACTGCTGACGCATGGCATCATTGGTAGCCATCTTGACCTGCCATTTCATCAACGTTTCCGTATGAATGGAAACTTTATCGGGCGGTCCATGGAAGTGCATGATCGGTATCCACCAACGGTTGAGGGCTTCTTGGAGTTGTTGGCGTTGAATGGCAGTACCCGTTGCCAAATGAACACAAGTATCATAGCCGTAACGTAAATGGAAAGATTCTTCCGCACAGATACGGTCTAAAGCCCTGCAATACGGTCCATATGAACCTTTAGAGTTGGCAACTTGATTAATGATCGCCCCTGCATCTATGAGCCAAGCGATGACGGCAGTATCCGACCAAGTAACGGCTGGATAGTTAAATACGTTAGAATATTTGGATTTGCCCGAGATCAAATCATTAATCATCTGTTCACGGGGTTTGCCTAAGGTTTCGGCGGCGGCGTAGAGGAGTTGCCCGTGTCCGACCTCATCCTGCACCTTAGCCATCAAAGCCAGCTTGCGTTTGAAACCCGGCGCGCGGGTGATCCACGTCCCCTCCGGCAATGCGCCGATAATTTCTGAATGAGCATGTTGCTCAATCATCCGCAACAGCTGACGGCGATATTCGTAGGGCATCCAGTCGTGCGGTTCAATCTTTTCTCCACGTGCTATGCGGGCTTCAAATTCCGCCAGCTTTGCGGGGTCTTCTTCGTGAACTTTTTTTCCGGCATTGTCAAATTCGACAATAGACATGCTTCCGTACATAAGGATAAAGTAATTAGTGAATAATTATTTTAATAGATTATTTTTAGAAAGTTCTGACTAAACCGTCGGTTAACATCTGTGCCAACGTTTCTCCGATTTGGTTGGGGGTTAATTCTCCTTCGGGTTTATACCAAAGATACGTCCAGTTTAGAGCCGACAGGATAGTCAATGCAGAAAATTTTTCATCTATCGGGCGAAAAAGATTTTCTTCCACGCCTTTAGCGATAACGTTCCGAAACATTTTTTCATATTCATCCCTTAGATTCGCGTACTGACTTCTGCGAGGCTCACTCAAAATGCGCCATTCGGTCGTAAAAATCGGTGCTGCCAATCGGTTGCGGAGGGTAACGTCCACATGGGCGATAATCATCTCTTGCAACTTTCTCTTCGTATGTAAATCCGAATGAGCGATAGGCGACACGGTATCATTAAAATCTTGGGCGCAATGCAAGGCGATGTCCCACAAAATGTCCTCTTTTTTCCCGAAATGAGAATACAAACTGGATGATTCGATGCCAACCGCTTGTGCCAAATCCCGCATACCCACCGACGCATAGCCTTGTTCGCTAAAGAGCTTTGCGGCGGCTTCCAAGATATGTTCTTTACGGGATGTTTTAGTATCTGTCATATTTAAGTTAGTAACACATTCTACCTATCGAACGTTCGTTCGTAAAGTTACAAAGTTATTTTCAATTCACAGGGGAATAAATCACTTTAACATTTTTTGCCATTTCGGATCGGGAGTGGGCAAGTAAATGAATTTGTTTTATATTTGTATGTAAATCAAACCAATACATAATGCGATTTTCTTGCTTTTATGTATTGGAATATTGTTTATTTTTTCAATCACCTAAGCCAATGCCGGAGGGGTCGCTCACCATCACCAATAAATATGAATAAATAATCGAATTGTTAATTTTTAGTGCCTTTATTTAAGATAAGATTGGTAATTATTATTAAAGAATTAATCCGATTTAACGAAGTGTTCCGACCCAAAAAGGGGCGAAACGGATTTATTTGAAATGTGAATTTTATTAAAAATTGCTCCTTATTTTAATATAATAAAATATTAATTAACTTAATTATCATTAAATTAATATTACATTATTTAATATACATTGAAAAAATAATAAATATGTATTAAACGTGCAATGATTAATGGGGATTATATTTCGATAAATGAAAATAATTACAATTATTTAGGTCAATGATTAGGGTTGAACAATTTTTAGACCGATGGTATTCATTTTTTATCGAAAAAAAGATTGTCAAAATTAATATTTTCTTAATATTGGCATTATTTATAGTTAGTTTAGTTGAGTAATAACTTTTAATCATGTACGATTATATGGGACAAAAAATAACCCTATTAATGGTCATGCTTCTTGCCTGCTCTTTTTCGGCTAATGATCTGTTTGGTCAGGAAGAAGAGGACAGAAGAACCAAAGGCAGAAGACGGGATCGCAAGCCCCCCCCTGCCGTTCAGCAACCCCAAGCCCCGCAACCACCCAATAATCCACCTCCACAGCCTCAAAATCAGGCAGGAATGGTTACTTTAACGGGCTTGGTAAAGGATCAGGATACGGGCGAGGGAGTCATTGGCGCGGCAGTTATGTTGGAAGATCGCACCACCGGCGCGTTAATTAAAGGCGTTTATGCCGATGATGACGGTCGTTTTACTCTTCCTTATACCCCATCGGGTAACGCTGTACGCCTGAAAATCCAATATACGGGCATGAAAACGGCAACCATTGATGTCTCCAATCAAACGTATTATGAGGTTATCTTAGAAACAGATGCCGTCGGTTTGGAGGAAGTGGTCATTACCGCCCTGAACGTCAAGCAGAAGAAAGCTGACTTGGGGTATGTCGTTCAGGAAGTCAAAACCACAGATTTACTGCGTAGTGCCGAACAAAACATCGTCCAAGCCTTAGCCGGAAAGGCGGCGGGCGTTCAGGTGATTAGTTCTTCCGGTGTACCGGGGGCATCTTCGACAATCATTATTCGTGGTCAATCCTCGATTACCGGTAATAATGAGGCACTTTTTGTGGTGGATGGTGTACCGATTGATAACTCCACCCGTTTGGGAGGCTTATACTCTGATTTACAGAATGCGCGCTTGGAATCAGTGGCGATGTCCAACCGTAGCATAGACCTCAACCCTGATGATATTGAGTCCGTTACCATTCTGAAAGGACCTGCAGCGGCGGCTTTGTACGGCACAAGGGCGGGGGCAGGGACGGTTGTCATTACCACCAAGAAAGGTTCAAGGGGGATGGGGACTTCGGTTAGTCTTCGTTCCGCCTATGAGATGGCTTCGGTCAATAAATTACCGGAAGTTAATCGTATCTATTCACAAGGGACAGATGGTATCTACCTCCCGCCGGACAGCATGGTACATTGGTCTTGGGGATCAAAAATAGCTGATATTCAAGGATTAAAGTCCTATGATAACCTGGATGCATTTTTTCAGACGGCACACACCATTAGTAATACGGTATCCTTAGCCCATTCTACCGATCAATCCGCTTTTCGCTTATCCTTAGGGCGCATGTCCCAGACGGGTATTGTACCAAATACGGATTTCAGCCGTACAAGCGTTAGAACCTCATTTGATACCGACATTGGTTCTAAACTCAAATTATTGGTTACCGCAAATTATGTCAATTCCGGTGGGCTTCGCGCACAGCAGGGTAGTAATTTAAGCGGGATCATGTTAGCACTGTTACGGTCGCCTGCTTCTTATGACCTGACTAATGGCTCAAAACCGTCCAAAGACGATACGAAGGCCTATTTTAATCCTGATTATTCGCAACGTTCCTATTCCCCGTATATAGATAATCCGTTCTTTTCGGCTTTCCGAAATACATTTGAGGATAAGGTTAACCGCTTAATGTCCACTGCGACCTTAACCTATACACCCACGAGTTGGTTAGAAATCCTTTATCGCGGTGGATTAGATTTTTTCTCTGATCGGCAAAAAGATATTAGGGATTATGCCTCTCTAAACGGTCCCAGCCGTATTATTGAAAACCAATACTTTTATCGGGAATGGTACGGCGATTTATTAATTACTGCCAAAAAGAACCTCAACCACAACTGGAAGGGTAGTCTGACAATCGGCAATAACTTGAATGAGCGGTCAGAATCACGCTTGTATTCACAGGGCTTGAATCTCATTATGCCCAACACACTGAATCCCGGATTTTATAACATATCTTCCGCATCTGATATTAAATCATTTGAGGATAAATCAACGATTCGTATTATCTCGTTTTTTGCCATTGCCAAATTGCAATATCGAGACATATTAACGCTTCAAGTTACGGGCAGAAATGAAACTTCATCCACCTTCGGACCGGATAACAAAAGTTTATTCTATCCTTCGGTTAATACGGGTTTTGTTTTTACGGAGCTTGAGGGTTATAAATCCTCCAAGATGGCTTCAGTGCTAACCTTCGGGAAAATACGCGCCGCCTATTCCATCGTCGGTATCGAACCAAAAGCCTATCAAACGCGCACCTATTTCACCTCACCAACCGTTAGCGATGGTTATATTCAGCCCGGTATTCAATTTCCTTTTAACGGTTTAACTGCTTTCACGCTGGGTGATATTCGAGGTAACCGAAAATTACGCCCCGAGCGAGTAGACGGTTTTGAAATCGGAGCAGACCTGCGTTTTTGGGAAAACAAAATCGGTATAGATGTAACCTATTACCATGAAAAAACGACTAATGCTATCTTCCGAATCCCGGTAGCAAATAGTTCGGGGTTTGATGAATTTGTAGGTAATTCCGGTCAGTTAACGAATCAGGGAATAGAATTAGTCATCAATTCTACTATTGAACGAAAAACACGTTGGGGTACATTTAAATGGATTCCGCAAATCAACTTTACCCGTAACCGGAGTCGCTTAGATAAATTAGCTCCCGACTTACCCAATTTGTTTTTGGGTGGCTTTAGCGGCAGTGATATTCGCGCGGCTGAAGGACAGCCCTACGGTCAAATATATGGTACTGACTTTGAGCGAAATAGTGAAGGAAAGATCGTGGTCAACGAAAACGGAATTCCGATCGTAGCCCTCAACGAGAAAATTTTGGGTAACATTCAACCTGATTTTCTGATGGGTTTTGGTAATGAATTTCATTTCAACGATCTGGTTATCTCTTTCCTCATTGATTGGAAACAAGGAGGCGATATTTGGAACGGTACACGAGGGACAATGAACGTTTACGGTACTTCACGTGAAACAGAAGATCGAGGAAAATCCATGATCTACCCCAACAGCGTAACGGCTGAAGGAAAGCCGAACACCACGTCAATGGTAAAAGATCAAAATTGGTATCAAGGAGAAGGTGGTGGTTTTAGCGGTGCAGTCTCTCAATTCATTGAGGATGGCTCATGGGTGCGTCTAAGGGAAGTAAGTATCGCCTATTCTATCAAGAAAATAGGCTTTGGGAAACACCTCGACCGCATTGATTTAACCTTAACGGGTAGAAATCTATTGCTTTATACACCCTATAAAGGGATTGATCCTGAAACGAATTTAACAGGTGCGGGGTCTAATGCACTGGGAATGGACTACTATAACATGCCCAACACACGTTCCGTAATGTTTGCGATTAACTTAAACTTTAAGTAAACCTTTTTTCGCATCAGACATGAAATTATCTTATAAATCATCCATATATCTATGCCTTATCGCACTGTTTATATCCTTTTCGGGTTGTAACAGTTTTGTTGAGGATTATGAAGTTTCACCCAACGAGCCTGAGGTCGTTTCATTACCGCTTCTATTGCCGGCGGCGGAAATGCAACTGAACATTACCGCTACAGGTAACATGGCGCGGGTGGCTTCGATTTTTGTGCAGTCCCAAGCAGGCATCAGTCAGCAATATCAGCTCATCAATCAGTATCAAATCAATGAATCCGAAATGGATAACGATTGGAAAACGGCTTATGCCGGTACGTTGATGGATTGTAAACGGATGATTGACTTAGCACAAAAGGAGCGCAAACCCTATTATACCGGTATTGCAAAGGTCATCATGGCACAAACTTTGGGTATTATGACCGATTGTTGGGGAGATATTCCTAATTCTGAGGCTCTTCAATCTGAATCGGGTATTAACAGTCCTAAGTTTGACCGCCAGCAAGATGTTTACCAGTCAATTTTTCGCCTGTTGGATGAAGCCATCGCTGATTTAAGTCTTTCTCCAGACCAAATACCGCAAGTGGAAGGACGACTTCCCGGAGCGGAGGACTTATATTTCGGTGGAAACATCAATAATTGGTTGATTACCGCTCACATACTTAAAGCCCGTCATCACAATCGATTATCCAAGATAGACCCTAACGGTTCAGCAAGTAGTGCTTTAGCTGAAATTGAAAAAGCAAAAGCATTGGGAGCATCCAACGCTACCAACATGCTTTCTCCGGTCGGAAAAACGGAAAGTGAAGCTAACTTTTGGTATCAATTTGAGATTAACCGTCCGGGATATATGCGTATGGGTAAATTTATTGTGGACACTTTGGCAAAATCGCAAGACCCGCGCTTACCCCTTATCATCAACCCTGCTTCGGCTGGTGCAGATTATAAAGGTGGTGAACCCGGACGAACAAACGCAGGGGTAGCCGGCTTGTCTTTTTTTACAGGAGCTGTTAATCCTACTCAAGCTATACCGATGGTAACGTATGCTGAATTATTGTTTATTGAGGCGGAATGCCACCTGCGATTAAGTAATCCTGCTCAAGCATCGGAGGCTTATAACCAAGCAATGATTGCTTCGTTAGCACAAGTTACCGATAATCCCGTCGGAGTTGAATCCTATAAACGTAATTATCAACGCACTGCAAGTTCCATCACCTTAAAGGATATTATGTTCCAGAAATATATTGCCATGATGGGACAGTTAGAAGTTTGGTTTGATTATCGGCGGACAGATTTACCTACTCTTTTGCCACCTACGGGAATCAATCCGAGCGACTTTCCGCGCAGTTTCCCGACTGCCGCGTCCGAGCGAGTACGTAATCCCAATGCTCCCCCTAATTTCAAAGCTACCAAGCGGGTATGGTGGGATAGTAATTAATATCACTTTATAAGTTGTTAGAAAAAAAGTTCGGTGATTGGATCATCGAACTTTTTTATTAAAATCCAATTCATTAGTTAATTATACCAATTATCAGTGAAAAATGCCTGTTTATCAATGCTTTTGAGAAACAGATCGGGTAATTAGCGGTTAAAATTGATATAATTAAAATGAAAAGACTAATGACGATTATCATTAATATTTATGATATAGATCATTTTTTATGGTTACTATCTATTTTATTTTTGCATAAAATTAAGGGTTAAACCTTACAACTTTTTTAATTAATATTTTCTTAAAAACATGACTAAAAATTTCTTATTTTTTATTTTCGGGCTGTTCTTAGCAATATCAAATTACTCTTTATCAGCACAGTCTGATACTTGTATCCCTCCGACGGTTGTTGTCAGTCCTTCGTATCCTCAGCGATGTGTAAGTGATCCTGCGACGCAGTTAACTGCTTTTGGTGCCACAATTTACTCTTGGAGTCCTGCAACAGGATTAAGTAATCCATATGTCTCCAATCCGATGGCTAATCCGATGGAAACAACGACCTATACTGTTACGGGAACAAATGCTAATGGTTGCACCGGTACGGCAAATGTAACGGTTACGGTTATTCCTCCACCCGCTATTCCGGGTAATCCAACCGGACCGTCAGAAGTTTGTAGAAGTAGTATGCCCGTCCGATATTCTGTACCATTTCAATTCGGTGTAAATTTTATTTGGAGCGTATCTCCCGCAGTACCTACGATCGCTTACGCATCTCCCGGCGGAAATCAAGTAGATGTTTATTGGAATAATGCTCCTGCCGGTACTTATACTTTATCGGTAATCGCAACCACGTCCGGATGTAATAGTCCCGTTAGAAATTATTCTGTTTTAGTAAAAGATGTACCGACTCAACCTTTTAACATAAATGGGAATAGCTACTTTTGTTTGGAATCCGGAGCAGGTATTAATAGTGCTTATACTGTTAGTTTACCTAAACCGAATACAATTTATATATGGAAGTTAACTCCCGCGAGTAGTGGTACTTTTTTGAATGCAAACGGTACTGAAAATATGATTATTCGTTGGAATACTATCGGAAATCATACTTTATCAGTTACTGCATCGAACAGTTGCGGAAACGGTACAGTCCAAACACGAACGGTAATGATTACTCCAAAACCAACGGTAAGTATCACCTCTAATCCGGGGCTAACCATATGCCAAGGTAGTAATACTATTTTAACCGCAAGTGGTGCGCAAACGTATGTTTGGAGTCCTGCTACTGGGTTGAATAGTACAACAATAGCAAATCCGAGAGCTAATCCTGGGGTTACCACAACCTATACGGTTACCGGAACAGATGGCTACCAATGTACCAATACTGCTCAAGTAACGGTAACAGTTATTGCAAAACCAATTGTTTATACTACTACTCCTACCGTAACTTTATGTGAAGGTACTAATTATCCTATTACTGCGTACGGTACACCAGGTGTTACGTACGTATGGAGTAACGGTTATACTTCTGCACAGACCATCGTCAATTCAGCCGGTACTTATACCGTAACCGGTACCGATGCCTACGGTTGTAGCAATACTGCTCAAGCAATCGTAACTATTCTTCCTAAACCAACGGTAAGTATTATTTCTAATCCGGGACTAACCATTTGTCGAAATGCCAATGGTGGGATAATTCCAATCACCTTATCTGCTGTAACTTCCTCCGGTAATGGAATAAGTACCAGCTGGATGAAGGAGGGAGGGGCTGTTTTTTCAGGTTCACCTAGTATATCGGTTTCCGATCAGGGTACTTATATCCTAACTGCTTCTAATGGCAGTTGTACCAATACTGCACAAGTAACGGTAGTAATGGCACCTTTACCGACAATAAATACTGTCGAAATAAAATCCGCTTATTGTGGATTAGCTAATGGGTCAATAAAAGTAAAAGCACAACTACCCGGAATAACCCCGACTCCTTTATTTGAATACTCTTTGAATGGCATTAATTGGTTTATGAATAACACTTTTACCAATTTGTATGCCGGCACTTACACTGTTCGTGCCAGAGTTATCGGTAACACCTGTTACGGTATCGGTATGGCAATTGTAACCATTCCATTAAATATACCGCCTCCGCAAATTTACCAAGTTTATCGTGAATCAACTAAAGCTATATTAACTTGGAATCCGATTGGTGATGCGATGACAAATTATTCGGTTCGTTATAAAAGAACAAGCGATCCGTTTTGGACCAATCTGTTACCTGTAACGGGTACCAACTTATATTTAGGTTATAACAATAAAGACATTCTTTTACCAAGTACTCAGTATGAGGTACAAGTAAAAGTAGTCTGTCCTAATGGCTCCTCTACGGATTGGTCGAGTTCTTTTGTTTTTAGAACGAAGGCACTCCGAGAAGAAAACTTTGATATTAATTCAGATAACGAGCCAATCATTTATCCTAATCCCAATAAAGGCACATTCGTTTTGACTGGTGTTGAAGCAAACAGTGAAATAACACTTTTTGATATGACTGGACGGGAAATTTGGAAAGGTAATTACTCTGGAGAAGAACTTCGTTTAGAATCAATTTCGAATAGTATTTATTCCTTAAAGGTTAAGGACAGATATCTTAAAATGATTATTGAATAATACTTTTAATCCCCTGAAATCTGATTTTGGGACATATTTCAGGGGATTAAAAATTTTTTATGATAAAACAATTATATATATGGTAAAGGTGTTAATAAATCACTGTATTAAACGAAATTAATATATACTGGTTAGTGCTACTTCCATGTCTATATAGCAATCCATATTCTACATTAAGCACTAAAACGTACTAAGGGGACAACTTAACTTTATAAGCCAAACGAAGTTTTGTAGTTTTGAGATTATTCTACAACATGAACGGCAATACACTTTTTCTGTTAGACGCTTGGGCTTTATTTTATCGCGCTAACTTCGTTTTCGCCTCAAACCCACGCCTAACCTCCAATCGGTTCAATACATCCACCATTTACGGATTCATTAATACCGTTTTGGATATTCTGACCAAAGAAAATCCCTCTCACTTGGCGATTGCTTACGAATCGAAATCACCAACATTTCGTCATGTGGAATATGAACCTTATAAAGCCCACCGCCCAGCCGCCCCCGAGTCAATTATAGAATCCTTACCGTATATTGAAAAAATCATTACTGCAATGAAAATTCCGATTTATTCCGTAGAAGGTTTTGAAGCGGATGACGTAATCGGTACACTGGCATGGAAAGCTTCCGATGATGGTTTTAAGGTTTATATGGTTACTCCTGATAAAGATTACGGGCAGTTGGTTCAAGATCATGTGTATATGTATAATCCGTCGAGTGATAAAGGTAAAGCAGAAGGCGTTGTCAAAGTCCTTGATCGTGAGGGAATCAAACAAAAATACGGCATTTATCCCGAGCAAGTGGTAGATTTCCTTGCACTTACCGGTGATAAGTCGGATAATATTCCCGGCATCCCTAAAGTTGGTGAAAAGACGGCTTTGCAATTATTAGAAGAATTTGGTTCATTAAAACACATCATTGCCAATGCCGATAAAATCGCCAAAAAAAGTATTCAAGAAACGGTACGGCAAAATGCACATCTGGGCATCCTTTCCCAACGATTAGCTACCATCCGAACAGATGTACCCATTGATTGGAATTCTGATGAGACGGCAATCAAACCCTTTGATCTGGAAACATTACGACAACTGTTTCAAGAATTAGAATTCAAAACCATCCTCAAGCGCATTCCGGGTATGGATGGTTTATCATCAACTTCTCAATCACTGTTTGAAAGTCCCAAGCCTAAACCTTCTGCCGAAAAAGTTGCTGAAGAAACGGAAAATCAGGCTGAAGAACCGACTCGTTACGCTACATTAGCCGACGTAACTACTGATTATCAACTCATTACAACGGAAGAAGAACTATCAACACTGATAGATCAATTAAGCCGGCAACCTATTTTTTGCTTTGATACCGAGACAACGTCCTTGAATCCGCATCAAGCTGAGTTGGTTGGTATTTCAATAGCTTGGGAAACGGGCAAAGCCTATTTTATCGCCGTCCCATCCGACCGACCAACGGCTGAACGTATCATATCTCGTTTGAAACCTGTATTTGAAGATGAAAAGATTGAGAAGATTGCTCAAAACATCAAATATGATTTGCAAATATTAAGAAATTATGGGCTTGAAAACGTAAAAGGCAAATTACATGATACGATGTTGGCGCATTATGTTTGTCATTCCAATGCACGTCACAACATGGATACGTTGGCACGTCATTATTTAGCCTATTCGCCGATGTCGTATGATGAGATGATTGCTGATCCCGCTAAATCCAAAAAAGTATTACCTATTCGAGAAGTTCAACTTGAAAAATTGGTCGCCTATGCTTGTGAAGATGCCGACATTACTTTTCAACTTCATCAAAAACTCTCCCAAGAAGTTACAGATGAGGGCTTAGACAAACTTTTATATGAAGTTGAGATACCATTAGTACCTGTGCTGGCAGATATGGAATATTACGGCATTCGGGTAGATGACCGATTTTTAGCGGATTATTCTGTCGAGTTAGGTAAAATGATTGGTGGGATGGAAGCAGAAATTTACACGCTTGCAGGTACTAAATTCAACGTCAATTCTCCGAAACAATTAGGGGAAATTTTATTTGAACAACTTAAATTAGGTGGCGATAAAATCAAAAAAACCAAAACAGGTCAGTATGCAACAGGTGAAGAAGTATTAGCGGATTTAGCGGCGCAGGGGCATACTTTACCGACAAAAATATTAGAGTATCGTCATCTCCTAAAGTTAAAGTCCACCTATGTGGATGCCATTCCCCAACTGATTGACCCGAAAACGGGACGTATTCATACCAACTACAATCAATCGGTAGCGGTAACGGGAAGGTTGAGTTCCAATAATCCGAACCTTCAAAATATTCCCATTCGTACCGATATGGGAAAAGAAATCCGTAAAGCCTTCATTGCTACCAATGATGATTACATCCTACTTTCCGCCGATTATTCCCAAATAGAATTGCGGATCATGGCGGCGTTGAGTGGTGATGATGCGATGTTAGACGCTTTTCATCATGGAGCAGACATTCATGCCGCTACAGCGTCCAGAGTCTTTGGCGTACCCATAGATGAAGTAACCTCTGATTTAAGACGAAAAGCCAAGATGGTTAATTTCGGTCTTATTTATGGCATTACATCCTTCGGATTGTCGCAACGATTAGGTATTTCTCGTTCGGAAGCCAAACAAATCATGGATACCTATTTTGAACAATACAAGGGTATTAAGGCGTTTATGGATCAATCCATCGAAGCCGCACGAGAAAAAGGATATGCCACTACGCTCATGGGACGTAAGCATTACTTAAATGATATTCATTCCAACAATCCAACTATTCGCGGTTTTGCGGAACGGAATGCGATCAATACGCCAATACAAGGCACGGCGGCGGATATGATTAAATTGGCGATGATTCACACGCATAAGCAATTAAACGATCATCATTTGCAAACTAAGATGATGCTCCAAGTACATGATGAACTCCTTTTTGACGTTCCTAAGTCAGAACAAGCCATCGTAGAACCCATTATTCGTAAAGCCATGACGGAAGCCTTACCCTTAAATGTACCTATTGAGGTCAATATCGGCTACGGTACTAATTGGTTGGATGCACATTAAACTAATTGATGGTTGGTTTTCTGAACTATGATTACATAAATAATCATTCAGAAAAAGAAATCATAGTTCAGAAAGTCAACAATAATTTTGATTTAATTCTGCTTAGCTTGCATCATCGCTTCCATTTCTTCCCGGATAGGTCCATATATGCCGGCGATGGGGTTGTTAAGCAGACGCATCAATACCGTCATCTGACCGCGATGATGGGCTTGGTGGAGTTCTAAACTGGTTAACACATGACCTTTTTGCATTTCAAATCCCCAAATCTTTACGTTTTCGGGTAGTTGGTCATCTGTCCAATTATTGGCGACTACATCGGCAAAACTTTTCATCGTTTGCTCGTATGCAGTAACTAACTGTTGTACATCATTCAATGCCTCTTCCCGTGTAAGGGGGCTTTTTATTTGAAAACCTAACTCTTTAGCGGCAGAAATTGTCCCCTCAACCAGATGCCACCCCAGTTCTCCTACGGTTCTACCGTAGTTTTCAACGGGTTTATTAAGGTTTTCCGGCATGATTTTGTTCAATAATTGAACCGTTTGTCCGGCTTCCCATTGCCACATGCCGGTAAAATCTGTGATTGCTCTAACCATAAGGCTGAATAAAAAATAAGATTGGAAATAAATTCAGCACAAAGATAAACAAAAAACACCCAACCCCGTCTATGAATAAGTTATATTTTCAAATATTTTATCCCCAATCTAAACAACCATAAGCGAATCGCCTGTTTATTTCAAGCATACTAATTTCAATGATTTATATATGAAATATTTTTATTTTAATGCAAATATTTTATCAAAAAAACAAAACATAGCTAAGCGTTCGGATGTAAAACTTAATTCCCACTTGTTTTCCGAAATTATTACTAACTTGCGGAACTTTAGAAATTCAGTGCTATCTATGCGCCAACTCTTATCTTTTATATTGTTCTTCGTAGTTGTGTTGGGTTGTCAAACTTCCACCACCCAAGCACAAGACAAACCGCCCTACAAATACGACGAAAGTAAAATCGTTACCCTGCCTTCGGGATTGAAATATGTCATTATCGAAGAAGGTAAAGGCGTAAAACCCCAAAAAGGAGACCAAATCGAAGCCCACTATCACGGTCTTTTGGCTGACGGTAAGGTTTTTGACAGTTCTTTTGATCGCGGACAAACTTTTTCTACCGCAATCGGCGTGGGACAAGTCATTCGCGGTTGGGATGAAGGTTTCCAACTTTTCAAAGAAGGTACGAAAGCCGTCCTCATTTGTCCACCCAATTTAGCTTACGGAGAACACGCCAGAGGCTCTATCCCCGCAAATGCTACGCTATATTTTCATGTTCAACTTATCAAGGTAACTTCTACTCCCAAAGCAACCATGCAACCCCCATTCGATTATAAAAACCTAAAGCCGATTGAGATGCCTTCCGGCTTAAAAATTTATGTGGTGAAAGAAGGCACAGGTGCTACCCCCAAAGCCGGTCAAAGCATCACGGCTCACTATCACGGTACGTTAGAAGACGGGAAAATGTTTGATAGTTCCTATCAACGTGGTGCGCCGTTTTCTACTCAAATCGGAGTTGGACGTGTCATCAAAGGTTGGGACGAAGCATTCACCAATATGAAAGTCGGTACTTGTGCTACCTTAGTCATTCCGGCATCTATCGGTTATGGTGAACAAGGAGCAGGCGGTGTCATTCCCCCGAATGCCACTTTGATCTTCCACGTAGAACTTATGGACGTGAAATAATCAACATTCACGTTTAATATATATACACCAACCGCAATATTGACCTTTTTTGGCAGTATTGCGGTTTATTATTTTGGTAACTTAGTCCCCGAAATGGAAAAACTGCGCTTTTTGTTACTTGGTGTCTTTTGCTGGGCTATATGGATGGTGTCTTTATCATCCGTACAGGCGCAATTTGATCCCGAAACAGCCGACCGACTCGTCTTCCGAAAGACAGGCTTAGGATTCGGTGCGCATATTTCCACAACAGGAATCGGCATTGATGTGCAATATTTCAAACGCCCCTCCGAACAATGGGAATGGACGATCCTGTTTCGCGCGGCTTCGGTTTCTGATCCAAGAGAACGGCGTGTCAAAAGTCTGTACTCCGATCAAGGCGGGAAAGATTTTGTTTATGATAAATTAAACTATGCCTATACGGTCAGCCTGCTCTACGGTTGGCAACGCACTCTTTTCAACCTTGATCCCTATAACCAAACGACCATCAAAACAGGCTTAGCTTTCGGACCGACACTCGGCATCTTGAAGCCTTATTATTTAGACGTAGCGGTGAACGTAGGCAATAACATTTATGAATTACGTTCCCTGCCTTATAATCCCTCCACGATGGCATTCTCGGACATTGTAGGCGAAGGAAACTTCTCACTTGGCACAGATGAACTGAAATATGCTCCCGGCATGACGCTCCGATGGAATACCATGTTTAATATGGGTGGTAGTAAAGCCAAAATTCGTGCTGTAAACGTAGGCTTAGATGCTCATTTCTTTTTTAATAAATTGCGTATCATGGCAGTAACGGAGAATAGGCAGTTTTATATGATCGGTTTTGTAGGCTTTCTATTCGGTTCATCGCATTAATCACCATAAACACATCCTTACAATGATAGATTTACCCGTTCTTACCCATCCCGAAGTACAAAATAAACCCAAGCGACCCGATTGGCTTCGTGTTAAACTTCCGCACGGGGATAACTATAAATCGGTTCGTAATATCATCACCGAACATAAACTACACACCGTTTGTGAAAGTGCACGTTGCCCGAATATGGGTGAATGTTGGGGTGAAGGTACGGCTACATTTATGATTCTGGGTAATGTTTGCACGCGCTCTTGTTCGTTTTGCGCAGTAGCCACAGGAAAACCCAACGAATTTGACCAAGACGAACCCTTCCGCGTGGCAGAAGCCGTGAAACTGATGCAACTCAAACACTGCGTCATTACTTCCGTCAACAGAGATGAACTCACCGACGGAGGGGCAAGTATCTGGGCAGCAACCATTCGGGAAATTTACAAAGCCTGTCCCGATGTAACGATGGAAACACTAATCCCGGACTTCAAAGCCCGTTGGGATGCTCTTAACTTAGTATTAGCGGAACGCCCAAACGTGGTTTCACACAATATGGAAACGGTTAAAAGGTTATACCGACGTGTTCGTCCGCAAGCCAAATATGATCGCAGTTTGGAACAAATACGCCGTACTAAAGATTTCGGTTTGCGGACTAAATCGGGAGTAATGCTGGGTTTAGGAGAAACAGTGGATGAAGTGAAAGAAATTATGGATGATTTAGTGGCACACGGCTGTGATGTTTTGACATTGGGTCAATATTTACAGCCGACCAAAATGCACCTACCGGTAGATGAATTTGTTACCCCTGAAAAGTTTGCCATATATAAGGAATTAGGACTTTCAGCAGGATTTAAGTACGTGGAAAGTGGTCCTTTAGTGCGCTCATCCTATCATTCGGAACGACATTTATAAAAATACATATTATCATTTTTTATTCATAAAGGCTTTTCTATCCACAGCGATAGGAAAGCCTTTAACTTTTCCTTAATAATGGAATCGTTATACACAAATGATAAGACGAAGCATTTAACGGTCTATTGACGCTCGTCGGAAGTTGCTTAAATTTGTACTATTGGCATTTATATATAGAATAGTTTCCATGCAGTCCGGCGAAAAATCAAACATTAACTACAAACCCAATCGCTTTCCCACCGTCTATGATTGGGTCGGGTTTATCATTGGTATGATTGTAACATGTTGGTTAAGTTACAATATATGGTATTGGGCTGATTTACAACAAAATCTACCGGATGCCGATGCTACGGATGCTTCTTTTATCGTAATAATCGGAGGCATGTTCGCCTTAACATTGGCAAGCGTTATATTCGGAACCATTTGGATACGCCAACATCAAAATCGTTTTCGGGATGTTCTGTTTCATACTTTACGGGAATTTAGACAACAAAAACTCTCACCCGAACTACTACGCCAATTAGAAGAACATGACCCTAAAATCATAGCTCCACTGAAAGATGCCCAAGATGAAATGTTCTCAATCCGCCAATATGCAACTCAACTCCAAAAAAATCAACCCGAACTCCATCACCTTTCTTCTAACAGTCCGATACAAGAAGCATTAGGTATCATTCATCATTTTTTAATTACTTCCCGTGAAGAGACTAAAGAACAAGAACGTTTAGAGGAATTACTAACGGGTGTGCAAAAAATATTATCTACGAACTCCGAGATTTATGCTTCTGCGCAATCGCTCGTCTCGAACCTTTCCCGCTCAACCAATGCGAAATATATCTTTTTCTGGCTTACGACCGACCCTCAATACATTCGTTTAACGGCAACTTTTCCGATATCCGATACGACCATCAAAATCACGGAATCCGTTTTTGGGGAAGGACTGGCGGGACAATGCGCCTTAGAACGAAGCGTAATTTCTACGCCCATCACTTCAATACAAAAAATCAACGGTGCTACCTATGGATTTGCAGTTCCTTTATTGTTCGGTAATGAGGTCATCGGTGTGATCGAATGCGGTTTGGATCAAGCCCCACCAATCCTTACACAATCCTTTATAGAACGGGTAGCTCCCATCTCGGCTTCTCATTTTGCTTATTTGATGTTAAATCAATCGTTAAGCTATGCCGTAAATGAAAAGGAACACATGGCAAAACTATTGAGAGAATCAGAAGCGGAGAAACAAAAAACATTATCCTATTTAGATGATGCAGAAAAACGTTTGGAATCGGTAGAATTAGCGCAGTCCGGGCAGTTAAAAGCCTTAAGTTCGGCAACTGTTTATTATGAAATAGACTTGAACGGATTTATCATTTTTGCAAACGAACGATTCGCGGAACTTTGCAAACTTCCCGTTAAAGACATTGAAGGACACAAACACGACTTCAACTGGAATAAAACCAACGGAGAAGCCTATGCTAACTTATTTGATTCGGTTTGGATACAATTATCGGACGGTAACGTTTGGCAGGGTTTGATCGAAAAGAAAAATGCGGTCGGGCAAAACTATTGGGTAAATGCCACTATTGCACCCGTGTTTAATGCTGATAATCAGCCCGTCAAATACTTATGTATTGAGTTTGACATCACGGAACAAAAACTTCAGGAAGCCCGATTCCAAGAAGCCTCCGCCGATTATGAAAAACAGCAATTAGAATTGGACGAACAGGCATCCAAACTACAAGCCTCCCAAGACGAGATTAAGCGTACCCAATTAGAACTGTCGGGATTGATTAATTCCCTCAATAATGCGGGTATTGTTTCCGAAACGGATATTCAGGGTAGAATTATCACTATCAACGATAATTTCTTACGTATCTCTAAATATTCACGTGAGGAATTGATCGGTGAAAATCACCGCCTTTTGAAATCGGGACACCAACCGGACGACATTTTTGAAACCCTTTGGAAAACCGTTAGTAAAGGTCAGGTTTGGAAAGGTGAATTCAAAAACCGCGCAAAGGACGGCAGTTACTTTTGGGTGTCGGCTACCATCACGCCTGTTTTCAATGAAAACAATCAGATCATTAAATACATCAGCGTCAGTTACAATATTTCCGCGCAAAAATTACAGGATGAACAGCTCCGCGCCGCCCTTCAACTTTCCCAAGCCCAAGAAGCGGAACTACGTATTAATGCGGAGGAACTCCAAAATGCCCAAGCCGAAATGCGCAAAACCCAATTAGAGTTACGCGGGCAAATCGGTGCATTGAATAATGCCGGTATCGTAGCTGAAACGGACTTACGGGGCAATGTTACTTTCGTGAATGATGCTTTTTGTGAGTTATCTAAATATGCTCGGGAGGAACTGATTAAAAAGAATCACCGGATGCTGAAATCAGGCTTCCACCCCGACGAATATTTTATAGAATTATGGGAAAATATCTCCAAAGGTAAGGTTTGGAAAGGTAAATTTAAGAATCGAGCCAGCGACGGTACGTTTTATTGGGTGATTTCAACCATCACACCTGTTTTGGGTTTTGACGGCAAACCCGTTAAGTATATTGGTGTGAGTTTTGAGATGACGGCTATCGTTTCGCAAGAAGAGCAACTCAAAGACGCTTTAGAACGCTCGCAAAGCCAAGAAGAAGCCCTCCGCAGAAATGAACAAAAGATGCTGGAAACCCAGATTGAATTAAAAGGGCAGGTTTCGGCATTACATAATTCTGCTATCGTCTCCGAGACCGACCCCTCCGGTAATATTATATCGGTTAATGACCAATTCATCATCATTTCTCGATATTTACGTGAAGAACTATTAGGACAAAACCACCGTATTCTCAAATCCGATGCGCATGATGAAGCTTTTTTCAAAAATATGTGGCAAACGATCTCCGAAGGGCGGATTTGGAAAGGCGAAATGAAAAATAAAGCCAAAGACGGTACAGAATATTGGGTAACGGCAACCATTGCTCCAGTTTTAGATACGGATAATCATCCCATCAAATATATTGGCATTCAATACGATATTTCCACCATTAAAACCCAACAAGCCAAGCTGAAAGATGCCCTTACCTTAGCCGAAAGCCAAGCTATTGAGATTCGGGATAAACAACAACAGATGGACAGCATTTTCTCCAACATTCCGGGTATTATTTATCGCCGTCTGCCGGATTCCTTATGGACGATGATTCTCATTTCCGATCATGTAGAAGATATTATCGGTATTCCCGCCTCTGACTTCATTCATCATCGCCGATCATATATTGAATTAATCCACCCAGAAGATATATTTATCCTCAACCAAGGCATCGAGGAAGCTCTCCAAAATCGCACATCCTTTAATTTAACTTACCGTTTATACAACGCTCGTCGGGAAATGATCTGGGTTCGTGAAGAAGGCAGAGGCGTTTTCAATGAATTTGGTAACCTAATTTATGTGGACGGTGCGATCTTCGACGTAACGATACAGAAAAAGTTAGAAGAAAATCTGCGCCGAACTTTGGAACAATCCCAACGCCAACAAATTCAGTTGGAAGAAAATGCTCATGTGATGAAGGAACAGCAGATCAACTTAGCCGGACAAATATCGGCACTCAACAATGCCGGCATCGTCTCCGAAACAGACGTAGACGGAAAGATAACCTATGTGAATGATGAAGCCGTTTTAACTTGGGGGTACACCAAAGATGAGTTAATCGGTCAAAATCACCGTATCCTCAAGTCGAAAGAGCATGATACCGACTTTTATGCCAAAATGTGGTTAACCATCACAAACGGTAATGTATGGAAAGGCGTTATTAAAAACAGAACTAAAGACGAAAGCGAATATTGGTCATTGCTAACCATTACTCCTGTTTTAGATAACGACCATAAACCTATGAAATTCATTGCGGTAGCTTATGATATTACCCGCGAAAAACGGCAAGCCCATCGCATCAAGGTGCTTTTAGAAGATACGAAGAAAAAAGAAATCGAACTTCGTAACTATGCCGAAGCCTTAGAGAAAATACAAGAGAACATTCTTAACAGTCAAGCCGAGCTAACGGGGCATATGGAGGCGATTAATCAAGCGGCAATCGTTACGGAAACGGATGAAAAGGGACGTATTATCAGCATCAATGAATATGGGTTGAAGATTTGGGGGTATAACCGTTCGGAGGTTATCGGTCATCGTCATAATATCATCAAATCCAACCAACACGATGATTCCTTTTTTGCCGAGATGTGGCAAACGATTTCATCCGGTCAACTTTGGCAAGGTATTATTCATAACCAAACCAAACAGGGGAAGCCGTTTCATATTAGTCAAACGATCCAACCGATTTTAGACGATAATGGTTTGCCTATTCGCTATGTGGGGATCGGCTTTGTCCTCGAAGATCAGCCGAATCAATTAGCAAGTAGCGATTCTTCCGGCTCGGAAAGTTTTTATCAACATCAGTTATTGTTTTTGAATAATAAAATAACTGAATTAGAGCAACAGTTATTCAAAAAGAATGCTGTATTTTCGCCCGATGAATTGCCGTTTGCCGCGGCATGGATTGATGCAACCGGAACAATTTTGTCGTCCAATCAAAATTATCGGGAAATTATCCGTTACCATGATACCAATGGTCATGCTTTTTCCATCCGAGAATTGCTTTCTACCGAACAATGGGAAGAATTATTGGGCAGTTCTCTAAGCAGTATGGCATTACCAATCGTATCATTTACAGATGAATTAAAGCATATTAGTATCGGCTTCAAGCCCAGATCAAGCAATATGACACATCAAGATATTGTACTTCATGTCTTGTTTCCCGTTAATTAAAGGACTGGCATAACTTTCCTTCCCTTTTCACGTATATTATGAAGCTAAACAAGCAGTTGGAGGTTCATGTATAACATATCAAACGAATTTGATTTAGAGATCGAACTTTCTGATCTTCAAAAACTAACTGATGCTGTCCTCACCAAATACGGATATGATTTTGGTAATTATGCCATGTCCTCCTTCAAACGAAGGATTATAATGGTATTGAAGAAAAACGGACTTAAAACAGTGGATCAACTCTTACAGCGGTTGGTTCATGATCCTTCTTTCTTCGATCAATTTATCATAGACATTACGGTGAATACGACCGAGATGTTTCGGGACCCTACTTTCTTTAAGTACCTCCGTGAAAAGATATTACCGATATTAAACACCCGACCGGAATTTAACATCTGGCACGCTGCTTGTTCGTCAGGAGAAGAGGTCATTTCGATGGCAATTTTATTACAGGAAGAGGGAATGCTCAGTCGTGCCAAAGTATATGCGACCGATATTAATCATGCCGTACTAAAAAAATCAGCTGAGGGTAAATATCCGATCCGAAACTTACAGCTCTATCAACAGAATTACCAACAAAGCAATCCCAAAGGAAAGTTTGAAGATTATTACACGGTTAAGGATAATGAAATTATCTTTGATCCGGCTTTGATTCAAAACGTAAAATTCAAGCACCATGATTTGGCAGTAGATCATCACTTTTTCAAGTTTGATCTGATCTTATGCAGAAACGTACTGATCTACTTTAATCAGGAGTTGCAAAATCGGGTCTTTGAATTGTTACATAACAGTTTATTTTTGGGAGGCTTTTTGGCATTGGGAGCCAAAGAATCTATGGTTTGGTGTAAGATCGTGGATAAGTTTGAAACGGTCAATGAAGTAGAAAAGGTGTACAAGAAAGTGAAACTTTGAGCATTCAAGCCCTGATCGCATGAGCATCGCTCTGAACAAATACGCCTACGATATATTGGTTATTGGTGGTTCGGCCGGAAGTTTTCCCGTAGTCAGCAAGATACTGGAAAAAATGCCGAGCGGGTATCGTCTGCCCATCGTGATGTGTTTACATCGCTTAAAGGATAAACGAGAAGGGTTTAAGGAAGCCTTAGAAATAAAATCCGCCCTACCCATTGAAGAACCCAACGATAAAGACCCTATTTTGACGGGGTATGTCTATATTGCACCGGCAAATTACCATTTATTGGTGGAGATTGATAAACGCTTTTCATTAGCAACGACAGAGTTGGTACAGTATTCACGTCCGTCTATTGACGTACTCTTTGAATCCGTAGCCGATATTTACCGCCACCGAGCTTTAGCGATATTGCTTTCGGGGGCTAATCGGGACGGTGCTTTAGGAATGAAGCGGATCAAAGATCACGATGGATACACGGTTGTACAAAATCCGCAAGAATCCGGGATGAGTACGATGCCCCAATCCGCCATAGAATCCACACAAATAGATTCTATTTTGAGTGTGGATGAAATTATCTTGTTGATGCAGTCATTACACTAACTTTTTTTCTAATTTTACGGCATTAAACATTACAGACGTAAAGCAGGCAGAACGGTGGATAACTACCCTATGTGTAAAACCTCCTTTCTTGAATTGCGTAACTTGTATTAATTTTATAACGGCTAAAGATTGCTATCCGATCCGTTAACTCGAACAGCGCAGTATGAATCCGAATACCAACGAAACAACGCGCACCTATATGTCCGGTTCGCTGTCTATTACATATGCTACTTACAAGGATATGTATGATAACAATATTATCTTCGGTTATCGAGGCATAGTAACATCTGACTTTGTTACCAGTGTTTTAGATATAATGGAAGAACGACTGGAAGAAGAACGACAAAGCAAAAAATTGGCGAAAAAAGTATTTAACGTCATGGTTGAATCTTTAACCAATATTTATGTGGACGAAGATAAGCGTGCTAAAGACGACTTCGATCATACGGCTTTGTTGTTGGTGAAACGAGTTAATGATGCTTATCGTGTAACTACCGGTAGTTATGTGCCTACGCGAGATGTAAAGGCTCTGAAGCATATGCTGGATAAAATTAATTGCATGACGCATGATGAACTTAAGCTATATTACCAAGAAATCCTCCAATTAGAAGATGCCACTGCCTCGGGTTTAACGAGTTTGGCTATCATTGATTTGGCAAGGAAGTCAAAAAATAAATTGGTGTATAATTTCAAGTTTGAAAGCGAAAAAATTACTTTCTTTACGCTGGAATCCGAAATCTCTCAAAAAAGCCTATAATCCTAAAGATTATGTTGGAACCCTTAAAAATAGAGCCGACGCATAAGACTCCGAAGGTCTATTTCGACCCGGCCAACAACATATTTGAACTGAGTGGTCGTTCAATCCCGGAAGATTCGGTCGGATTTTATAAGCGAATCCTCGATTGGATAGACGATTATTCAGCCGGACCGAATGACAAAACTGATTTTAAGTTTGAATTGGAATATTTCAACACCAGTTCATCGAAGAATATTCTCGAGCTATTGAAAAAGTTAGAGAAAATTCATCAAGGCGGAAAAGCAGTTCACATCTCTTGGTATTATGACGAAGACGATGAAGATATGGAGGAAACCGGTCAAGATTACAAAGCACTTTTGTCCGTGCCGTTGGAGTTAATCATGAAGGTTTACTAATTTCGGTTTATTGGTGATCACAGTTAATTTACTATAACTAACCATTCAAATCCGCGACAGCTATGACTTATAGCTATTACAAAAATATGCAGCTGAATAACATCATCTTCGTTTATCAAGGTGAAGTTACTGCTGACCTAGTTTCATCGATCCTCCAAATGATGGAAAACAAATTGGATGGTGACGGGGAAGACAAAAAGATCAAGAAAAAGGTCTTCAACGTGATGGTAGAATGCCTCCAAAATGTGTATCATCACTTGGATACCTTAGAGGTAGTCAATCCCGATGACGATGTAAACGATCGTACCGCTTTATTGATGATCGGTAAAGAGGAAAATGACTACTATGTGATAACCGGAAACCATATTCTTAATAATCGGGTATCCAACGTGCGTGAGCGATTAGAAAAAGTTAATGGATGTAATAAAGACGAGTTGAAAACACTCTACCAAAGCATCCTTAATGAAGGCTCACTTTCCGAAAAAGGTACTGCCGGCTTGGGGATGATAGATATTGCTCGTAAATCCGGTCAAAAACTGGGCTACGACTTCCATCCGGTTAACGAAAAATATTCATTCTTTAGTCTGGAAGCCAAAGTATCGCGCATATAACCAATTATTTGCTTTAGTAGTGAGAAACTTAATCATCGAACCCACCCCTAAGACGCCTAAAGTTATCTTGAACGCGGACATCAATGTGTTTGAAATCTCCGGTCGTTCAATTCCTGAAGATTCGGTGGGATTCTATCGCAAGATTCTCGACTGGGTTGATGAATACTCTAAAGGACCTAATCCTAAAACGAACTTTAAGTTCCAATTGGAGTATTTCAATACCAGTTCATCCAAGTGTCTTTTGGATTTATTTCGTAAATTAGAAAAACTATCCAAAAGCGGACACGAAGTATCCATTACTTGGTGTTATGATGCCGATGATGAGGATATGGAAGAAACCGGAGAAGATTATAAAGCATTGCTTGAACTTCCGTTTGATTTGGTTTCTGTTTAGTGTCTATGTTGCGTATAGTTATATCGACTTGTGCTGCATAGGCGATGTAAGATACGTTAGTATAGTAAATTTACCCTTTTTGTTCTATCTTTAATAGATTAGTACCAATCCAATGAGCAAGAAAAGAGGTGATGCCTTTAGTGCTGAGCAAGAAGTATTAAAAGTCGCTCAAGATAAAGTCAACGATAGCTCTGCGTCTATTGACGATATACGTTTGTCTTTTTCGAGACTTTGCGAAGAGTATGAAAAACTCCTCGAAGAAACAAAGTTTATCACTAAAGTCAGTGATAAATTGGAAGCAAAACTCAATAGAGCAAACGAAGAGTTACAAAAAAATAATCTTGAGCTGTCTACCGACTTGGAAATCAAATCCACGGAGATTGACAAAACACTCCAAAGTAATAAACAACTTAGGAGGCAAAAATCCGAATTGGATGAAAAGCAAAATCAGCTTCAGATGACGCTTATTATCATTATTGCAATCCTATTGGTTGCAATGGTAATATTCATTTGGTTGCTCTTCAAATTCAAAGAAGAATCTGATACAGCGAAAAAATCGAATGAAAAGCTTCATAAGGAAGTCGAAACCTTGAAGCACGCTACGCCACCTCCTGCTCAAGAAGATGGATCGGATTCCAAAAAGAATAATCCCAAAAAAGCACCTGAAATGATATACTTTTACAACTAATATCATCAAAAAGCAAAACCAATCAATGTAATATTTGATTGGTTTTGTTCTTCATTTATACTTTTATATCCTCCTGCCGAATCGGAACAACTCCTTTTTGAATACATACGGTTGCACCTGCTTCATTGGCTAATTTAATACGTTGTTGAATCGGTAAATTTGCAATTACGGTCGCTGTTATCACACTAATAACCGTATCTCCCGCTCCTGAGACATCTTTAGCTACTATTGGTAAGCCATCAGTCTCAAACCATTCATCGTGATTATCCATCCATACCATTCCGTATTCACTTAAAGTAACTAATGTATGCTGATGAGGCATTTTAATTCTTAAACACTGGATAACGTCCTTCAATTTATCCTTTTCTTCTGCTTTAATGGAAGTTCCCATTGCTTGATTAAGTTCTTTTAAGTTGGGTTTAAATAAATATACCCCTTCATAATCCCAGAAGTTATTATATTTAGGATCAACCAGAACCGGCACCGCTTTCTCATTAGCTTTTTGAATGATATTACGAATAATCTGCCGATTCAGTACCCCTTTATCATAATCCTCGATTATTATTGCCTTAATGGGGTAATGAAATGCTTCATCAATTTTCTCATTTACATTTCTAAACTCTGAATTTGATAAAGAAATATTATTTTCACGATCATATCTTAATAAATAATGATCTTTAGCATATATTCTAATCTTTGTTGTTGTAAAACGAGCGTCCGATTTCACAATCCAACTCGTAGAAATTTTTTGTGCATCCATCTCATCCAATAACAGCTTGCCCTCGTAATCAGAATCATTAATAATTCCTAATAAATATGGATTCATTCCTAAGGATGCCAAATTCAAGGCAACATTTGCCGCGCCGCCTAAACGATTCTCTTCCAATTCAATAGCAACAAGAGGGACAGGAGCTTCCGGGTTCAAGCGATTATATTGACCTAACAAATAGCGGTCTAACATCACATCACCAATAACAAGAACGGTTTGGTTATGGATTGTTTCAAAAAAATTCATTTCTGTTGAAGGATAGATATTCCCAAAAATACTGAAAATACTGAATTGAACGAAATATTTTGGGTTTTTCGCCTAATTATCTTAACTTAGATGATTGAATCAATACTTACAAGTTATCAACCCAAAATCATGTTTACCTCATGCTAACGCCTGTTAATACATTAGAACAAATTACTGTCCAACCCGTGAGTCATTCACGAATCGAGCAGGTGAATTTTGATGAACTCGCCTTTGGAACAGTTTTCTCTGACCATATGTTTGTCGTTGATTGGGATCGAGGAGTTTGGAAAGAGCCTCGCATCATTCCCTATGGCATGATGTCTCTGAGTCCCTCATTTTCGGCTCTTCACTACGGTCAAACCATTTTTGAGGGCATGAAAGCATTTAGAGCAGAAGATAATTCAATTAATTTGTTTCGTCCTTTTGACCACTTAAACCGACTAAATCGTTCGGCACAACGGCTCAGTATGCCAGATGTTCCTGCCGACCTATTTATTCAGGGACTCCGAGAATTAGTAGCAATAGATAAAAATTGGATTCCAGAGGGTGGTTCGCTTTATATTCGTCCCATTTATTTTGCTACAGATGAAGTATTAGGTGTTCATGATTCAGAAACCTATCGTCTCGTCATATTTACTTCTCCTGTCAAACAATACTACTCGAAACCGCTTCGTGTGAAAGTAGTTAATAATCACGTTCGTGCCACAGAAGGGGGGATTGGTTATGTGAAAACTGCTGCTAATTATGCGCGATCTTTATATTCCAGTAAAAAAGCTAAGGAAGAAGGTTTCAATGTTGTTTTATGGCTGGATGCCGTCAATAGAAAATATATTGAAGAATACAGCACCATGAATGCTTTTTTTGTAATTGATGGCATAACGGTTACGCCGATACCATCCGGTACGATTCTGGAAGGCATTACAAGGGATACTGTTCTTCGTTTATTAAATGATGCTTCCTATCTTGTTACAGAACGAGATATTTCGATAGTAGAAGTCTTTGAAGCCGGAAAAAGCGGTAGATTACAAGAGGCATTCGGTACAGGTACCGCCGCTGTTGCCGCGCCCGTTGAAATGATGGAGTTTAACGGTAAGGAAATCCGACTTGCACCACACGAAAACTGGAAAATCATGAATTACGTCAAGAATAAATTAGATGCTATTCGTACTGGTAAAGAAGCAGATATTTATGAATGGTTGATGAAAGTAAACTAAGAACGTAGGGATAAGTAAAATTATCCCTATTTTCTTAATATAAAAGATTCTGTTTCAGGTATTCTTTTACCCGTAGTAACTAATTCAGCCATTGCCTTTCCTAAAAGAGGTCCTAACAATAGCCCGTGCCTATATAAACCATTAATGTAATATATTCCTTGATATTCATCTACGATTGGAAGTCGAGATAAAGTGGATGGACGAAAGCCTACCCAAGATTCTTGGATGGGTAAATCGTAGAGTGAAGGGACTGCATGACATGCTCTCGTTAAAATATCCATCATGGCACCTGCCGTGCAATATGGAGTTAATCCCATTTCTTCCGAAGTTGAGCCTAAAACTATACGGCTATTCGTCGGGACGATATATCCATTTCCGAATTGCTTACTTTTTATACGGATAGAATATCGTAGTCGGCATTCATCTGCTGGTTGTAACCCTATCATTTGCCCTTTTATTGGAAAAATCTGTTCATGCGCACATTGTCCCTCATAATAACTGGTAGCATGAATAAATTTTCCGACTCTAAACACTTCATCATTTTGTAAAACCAATTCATACCCATTATTATTTAATGTTTGTTTCTTCAGAACAGCATTTTCTATAATTAAACATCCTTTACTTATTAAGTATTCCATGAGTTTAATAGGTAATAACCTATTATCCACTTGAATATCTGTTTTAGAGAAAATAGCAAAAGGTATCTGGGGGGTTATTAGTGGTTCCAATTCTCTTAATTCACCTCCTGCCAACCACTCAACTTCCAAATCATTTTGTTTTTGAAAACGATACATTCGCTCTAAAATAGGCACATCTTCCATAGTGAATGCGAGTTCAAATGTGCCGTTTTTCACTAAGCCAATATCCCCTACTTCTGACTCCCACTCATCGTAATATGGTAAAGATGCCAATCCTGCACGAAACAATTCTACTTCATGAAATTCAATTTCATGAACAGAACAAAGCATTCCCGCCGCAGCCCAAGTTGTCCCTTTACCTACAAGGTTCTTTTCAAGTAAAAGAACACTTAAACCTTTTTTAAGTAAATAATAGGCTGTACTTAAACCGGCTATTCCCCCACCTAAAATACCAACATCAAATATCTTCATGTTTTGAAAGAAATTCGGCAAAGATAACTAATAACCGATAATGCCCTAACAAAATCAGTCATATTTTCCATGAATTAGCCACCATCTATCTGGTATTTCATCGTTTAGTGCTTTATCATAATCTTGCTCTGAACAAGGGATCAAAAACGTTCTCCCTGTCTTTTTTGCCAAAGCTGTTGGTGTCGGAACTTCCATCCACCAACGTTCTGTCAATTCGTGCTTAAAAAATATGATCTCTTTTATTGGACCATGCAACGCGACACGATAACGAACTAAATTGGAGCGATCCGCTTTCGGTCGGTCAGTAGGTCTACCATAACAACCATCAATGAAGAACCATGCCAACAATGCCGCTAAATATGAAGTCTGGTCTCTAAAATCCAATGATGGATTAATTTCCGATAAGTGAAAACAGTTTGCATTGTATCCCATCCCTGCATAGCGAGCGATCTGACAAGCCTCCTCTACCGTTAGTCCCGCAGGCGTTGGATGCGAAGCACCCGGAGCATCCGCACTCCTTACAGCTGACATATCAAAACTTATCAATCCGGCTTGACGTAAATACATTTCAGCCAAACGCATGTTAGCATGAAGCTCTCCAATTCTTACATATTCAAGATGAAGTTTCTCAAATATTTGCTTTTCTTCGTTAGAAAGCAAGTACGATTGAACGGCTAAGATTGATAAATGATCTAAATAACGTGAATCGCTGACTAAGATTTTATGATTAAAACTGACTGAATTTAATTCTACCTCAGAATCAAATATATCTAAATTCGGGTCAATAGCAACATACTCAATAGGACTCTCAAACTTTTCAAAGGCTTGATATAAGCCATAGGTAAGGTCTTGAGTCCCCCCCAAAAATATGATAATCTTATCTTTTTTAAGTAATTGTTCTGTTACAAATGATAAGTTAAAATAAAGGTCTTCAAGATTTTCTTTATGCTCTAAATTACCTAAATCCGCAATTTTAATTTCAGAACTCGGCGGTGCTAGTTCATACAAAAATGAACGAATAATATTCGATGCTTCTCCACAACCAAAAGCACCATATCCCCCTCTTTCTTCCGTTGTTCCAAATAAAACAATATCCGCCTCCGACCAATCAGGGAAAACATCGTCCTCTTGATAAGAATCGATGTATATCCCTAAATTATCGGGCTTGGAGGGATAAAAAGACCTTCGTGTCTCTATACTAACCGGTGTAAAAAAATGTGCTAAGTCCATTATTCAAAGTTGCGCCTTTTTGTGTTTGAAGTCCACATTTTTTTATGAATTCCGACTGATTAATAAAATTAGAAGATGTGGATAAATAAAAAGACCATCCCCATTGATGAGGATGGTCTGTCAAAACCTATATCTCTAAGTAGGATTAGTTGATAACAACTTTAACTACTTTTGCGACATTGCCTTGTGTGAAATGTAACATGTAAATGCCGGAAGCATATCCATTCATTTCAATGTCAACAGAACCTTGTCCTGCCGTTACGTTGTGCGAACGGTTAAGAACAACTTTTCCTGCTAAGTCATACATACGAATGGTAGCTGTACCGTTTTCACTTGCGTTAAACGAAACCGTGAACTGACCGTTGTTCGGGTTAGGGTAAACAGTAATTTCGTTGTTAGCTACAACATTTGTTTCTTCACCACGGAAGAACAACGTTTTGAAGAATCTCGTTTCAGACCAATCACCGGCGATATTAGAACCACAAATGGTACGAACCTCATACGCATAAATCGTATTCGGAATCAAACCACTGATAACTTGGTTACGACCCGGTGTTTGAGCCAATACGATAGATTGGTCTTCATCTTGGAACACTTGACGATAACGAACTTGGTATGCTACACCATTGGTAACCGCATTCCAGTTAACGTTAGCCATCGTTTCCGTTACAACAGTGTAGATACCTCCCGGTACTGATTCTTCAGCAACCGGACAACCTCTAAGCGGAGCCGTGAAGAAGCGAGTTGTATCCGTCCAGTCAGACAATACATTGCCTTGAGCGCAACGCGTTTGAACGCGGATTTCATAAGTAGTATTATTTTGTAAACCACCTAAGATGTAATCGCACTCACCCGGGAACGGACATCCACCGTCAAACAATACGTCAGTCCAGTTTTGTTCAGAAGAACCAAGCGGACGGTAAGATAAGATATAAGCGTTAGCTCCGAATACGGAAGTCCAACGGATACGACCTTCTGTTTGATTTTGACCAACAGCACCCGTGAAACGAGCTTTGTCAGGAGACGTAATCGAAGTGAACTCAGGATCAGTATAAGTATCCGTACAGCCTGTCGTTTGATCTAAGATAACCGCGGTATAGTTACCCGGACGAAGACCGGGGAAGATACCCGAAGGTTGGAAACCGGAATCATAACCGTTATCACCTACTAAGCGATATAAGAAGTCAACTTGCGATTCGTTACAGATGATACGATCTGTGTCAACACAACCAGCTGTGATGATACCATCAGCACCGCTGATACAAGATACGTTTTGTAACTTATTAGCGATAACTTCAGGAATCGGTTTTACAACTACTTCAACAGCGTTCGAGAACAATACATCACAGTTACCGATTTGGAGCACTAAGTCATAGTCGCCGGATTCCGTAACGAGTAACTCGTTCGTGTTAGCACCACCGATTTCTTGACCGTTTACACGCCATTGGAAACCGTAGTTCGGAAGAACTTGTCCATTGTATGTTAACATGTAAGCACCGCAGTTATTTACTTTGTTAACACCATTGTTAATGGTTACTGCAAAGTTCGGATTACATTCGCCCTGAGTTACGAACGGAACGTTCGGAGACCACTCGGAGCGGCTAGTTCCGTTACAGAACGTACAGTGTGTACGCATACGAACTTCGTATTTCGTAGCAGGCTGTAAGCCAACTAATTGGAACGGATTTTGTGCGCCGTTAACTTGTAACATCACCCAATCACCTTCCGGCGTTACCGTACGGTATTGTAAGTCATAGCAAGATGCGTCCGTTACATTATGCCAGTAAACTGTCGGGGTCATGTTCGGAGCTGTCATGATATTCACATAGATATCGCTCGGCATTTCGCATGACGTACCGTTAGCTAAGGTATGGAATCCGCCAAGCGACCATTCAGACATCGCCATCGGGTCGGAACACACTACTTGAATTTCAACATCATATTCAGTATCATGCTGAAGATCAACTAAATCTTGGAGATTACCATTGATGTTACGAATAGTTTTTTCCCAACTTTCAGCACCTTGTACTTTATATCTCAGGTTGTAACGAGTAGTACCTGTTCCATTCGGAATTTCAGGCCACATAACCGTTGCTTCGCTGTTAGTAATTCCACTGTAAGAAATTGACGTAGGATCAATTTTTTGAACTGATAATACGATCGTCGTTTCAGCAACACAACCACCTACTTCGCGGGTCATAATTTTGTATGAACCTGCACCTAAGTTCGTGAATAAACCACTTGCACGCTCAGTACCACCGTTGATCGAGTAGAGGATCGGGAATACTACACTGGAAGCTGTAACTTGGATAGAACCGTCGTTAGCACCGCAACGAGAAGGCTCACCAATGTTGTAGTTTACATTCAACGTAGTCATTTGTAAGTCAACCGGGTTAGACAATTTCTGGCAACCGCCTTCCGTCGTCGTAACCAATACCCAGTAGCGACCAGCCATAGTAGCCGTGTAGCTTACACCTGTTGCACCCGTGATCGGAGTAGCAGTAGCAGGAGAAGCACCCATATACCATTGGAACATGTAACCCGGAGCATTCGCCGCTGTTAACGTTTTACCGTTCGGACAAATCACGTTATTATCCATCGGGAAGATTTGTGCAACCGGCTCAGGGAATACCGTAACATCAAACGAAGTTTGAGAAGTACATCTGATACCTGCTGCATTGTGATGAATAACAATCGTGTACATACCACCGATGAATACGGTGTAACGGTTGTCAATACCACCTTGAACAAATACGCCGTCTCTGAACCACTCGTAGAAATCACCTGCAACGGTAGATTCTAAAACGAGTTTGTTACCGAAACAGAAGGATTTAGGACTTAATTGGTCAGCACCTTCTAATAAGGTATTGTTGTATTGAACAGCGATGATACGCGGTTCAGCTTTAACTTCAACCGAAACTTGATCCATATCCATACAACCGTTGCCATCCATAGCAACTAAGTTGAAGATATATGTACCAGCTACATCAAGAGATAATTGGCTCGTTGTAGCACCATTGAACACAAATCCGTTAGGACCCGTCCAAGTGAAACCGTAAGGACCACCATCACCACCGGAAGCAGAACCCATTAACATGAACGCATCGTCAGCACATACTACCATGTCAACACCTGCGTTAGCAACCGGAAGCGGATTAACCGTTACCGTAACGAAAGCAGGAGGAGCGGAGATACAGCCACGACCATCCGTAACCGTTAACGTGTACACATAAGTACCAGCTTCATTAATCGTTACCATCGGCATTGCGCTGGTCGGATCGGACAACGTACCGGATAAGCCAGCCGGCTCAGTCCACATGTAGTTGAACTCACCATTGCCACCTGAAGCAGAACCCATTAACATAGCACTGTTACCAGCACAGAATTCAACGGATTGACCTGCGTCAGCTACCGGATTCGGATGAACGGTTAAGCCGAAGGAAGTTTCTTCACAACCCGTGATGATGTTACGGATCGTTACGTTATAGTTACCCGGCTCAGTCGTCGTGTAGCTAAAGTTATTAGCACCCGGAATGATGATACCGTTTTTCAACCATTGGTAGCTGTAGTCTTCTAATTCTACTGCGTTTAACGTTACACCGTCGCAAGGATGCTCTAAGCCCGATAACGTGATCGTAATATCAGGATTCGGATGAACTTTTGCGTGGATTTGGTTAGAACGCGGAGAAGAACAAAGAGCCGCCGTAACGATTACGAAATAATCGCCTGTTTCCAAAGCAGAGAAACGAGCAGAGTTCGTATTCGGGATCGGCTGACCGTCTTTGTACCATTGGTACTCATAAGCATCACCCGGTTCTGCGCCGGAAGCGATAGCCATCATACGAACGCTACCGTCTTGACAGATGATAGAATCCGGTGTGTGCATAATACGTACCGTAGGAATCGGCTTGAATTTCACATCAATCGAAGAGGATGTTGTCGAACAACCACGAGCATTCGTGATGCGTACCCAGAAACGACCTGTGAACGTCGGAACGAACTCAGCTTCGTTAGCACCTACAACCGGAGTAGCTACGTTGATGTTATCGCCAACGAACCATTGGTAAGATAAGTTAGCTCCCGGAGGTAACGCCGTTAACGTGAGGTCACGAGAACCTGCACATTGTACTAAGTTACCGTTCGCTACGATGTTAGCGCGCGGTGCTAAACGTACAGAGATGTCGATAGGAGTATCCGTCGTGTCTTTGCAACCGTCTTTCGTTACGATAACCCAGTAGAGACCTTGTCTTGTAACTTGGAAGGTGTTGCTCGTTGCACCCGGAATAGCCATCGGCATTTCGTTAGCAGACGGTGCCATTAACCATTGGTAGCTGTCAGCACCCGGTTGAGTACGTAATACCGTATTGTTTGCGTTAGAACAGAAGTCCGTTTCGCCGTCAATCGTGATTTCAGCACTCGGTACTTCAATAGCGTTAACCGTAACACCGCTCGGAGAAACTGCCGAACATGCACCTACCGTAACTTCAGCTTGGTAGTTACCGGACATCGTAGCCGTATAAGTACGACCCGTAGCACCCGGAACGATAACGCCATTTCTGAACCAGCGATAGCTGTTGCCTTCAGGACTTGCAGTTAACATTACTTCACCACCTGCACAGAACGTCGTATTGCCTGTCGGGAATACCGTTACAACCGGAGGATTTTGCGTCGTTAACGTGATGTCGCGTACTCTTTCACAACCCGTTTTACCATTCAAGATACGAACTTGGTATGTACCCGGATTTTCTGCGCGGTACATATTCATGTTAGCACCCGGAATAACAACGCCGTTGAATCTCCAAGTGTAAGAGAGTTCTGCCGGATTGTTGGCATTCGGATTAGATAAGTCTTCACGAGCATCTAACATAACGGATTGACCTAAACAGATACCCGTAGCACCGTTCGGAGTTTGGATACCGCCTGTCGGTTTCGGATAAACGATGATTTCCGTCGGATTCGATTGGTCAGACATACAGCCGAAGCGACCAACGGAAACCGTATAGTTATGACGACCAATGAACGCCATGTCGCGGTCAGAGTCAATCACTAAGGTTCTGCCGTTTTCGCCAACCATGACCATACCATTCTTGTACCATTGGTACATAAAATCAGGGCCCGAGTTTGCTACTAAAAGGATTTCGCCTTCTTCGCAAATCGTGTTGTCGCCGGGAGCTGCGATGGTTACAGTAGCTGTCGGTTTCGGAGTCTGGCTAACGATGATCTCATTAGAAGTACCAGAACAAACACCGCTGGAAGTTTGAACAGAGTAACGACCCGGTTGGCTAACCACGATACTGTTGATCGTAGAGGAAGAACCAAACGGATTACCGTCTTTGAACCATTGGTACGTAACATTAACACCGGCAGTAGCAGTAACTAATAAGCTAATGTTCTCACCGATACAATATTCCGTGCGACCATTAGCCGAGATAACCGGAGTAGCTAAAGCATTAACCGTTACATTAACGCTGTTGGAAACCGTACCGCAACCTTGTATATTCTTAACGAACACCTCATACGTACCGGCAGAAGTCGGACGGAAGATGTTGCTACCCGAAGTGCTTACATCTACACCATTTCTTCTCCAAGTATACGTATTACCACCACCCGGAGTAGCTGTTAAGGTCGTCGTGATGCTGGATTCGTTACAGAATTCAATACCACCCGAAGCCGTTACTAAAGCAACCGGAGCAGGATTAACCGTTACACATACTTCGTTGGAAGATGCTTGGCAACCGCTTGCCGCTACGGCATTCACGCGATAGCAACCTGCTTCACTAACCGTGATCGAAGTACCGGAAACGCCGAGGCTTTGACCGTCTTTCGTCCAAGTGAATGTGAAGCCTGCTTCGTTAGAACGGGTTAACGTAACCGTGTTACCTTGACAGATAGCCGTGTTACCACCAGCCGTTACGGTCGGAGCTGCCGGTCCGGGAGCTGTCGTTACCGCGATCGGAAGAGAGATATTTACACAACCCGTGATGATATTTCTCGCCTGCATGTAGTAGTTACCTGCCTGCGTGATATTTAAGCAAGGACTGCTTGTTTCAGGTCCTTCTACACGTTGGTTGGTTAACGTAACGCCGAACCATTTGTAGAGGGTATTTTCTTGAGCCACACCGCAAAGAGCCGTGAAGCCTGCACCCGAACAAATAACCGCATTACCGGAAGGAGTCGTAGAAACGTTCGGTAAAGGATATACAACAATGTTCAATACATTAGACTCCTGACCGTTACTCAGGTTTCTCGCTTTGTAGAAACCCGTTTGACCGGTAGTAGCCATCATAATTGTTAATGTATTGCCGGTAGCACCCGTAGGAGTGTAATTACCATTAGCCGTAGAAGAAACCCACCATTGATATGTAGCACCTGATTGAGGACTAGCTACAGCAACGGTAACCGTGCCTTGCTCACAAATGGTTAGTAAAGCAGGATTTCCACTGATTTCTCTGATAACGAAATCACCGGTGCTGTTGTCAATAACTGTAGCAGTGATTGGACGAACTTGACCAGTTGCATCTGTAACCGTACCACTGTACGTACCTGGAAGTACGTCAGAAAAAGTAAACGTTGGTCCGGGTACATTATTTGCATTTTTACCTGCAATATTGATCGTGTAAGGACCCGTACCGCCAGAGTAGCTAACCGTAATTGTTCTGATACCACCTTGAGCGGAAGCCGTGAACTGATTATTCGGCGTACAAGAAACCGATACCGAAGTGGTATTACAAGTAGCGTTCGCAGCATCACGTACCGTAGCGGAATAGTTACCCGCCGAAGCAACCGTGAATGTAGCAGAACCGTTAACTGTACGGGTATCGCTACCTACTGTAATAGTATAAGGAGGTGTACCACCGTTGGGAGAGATCGTGATTTGACAGTTACCCGTAGCTGTTCCGCTACAAGATAAAGGATTCGGATTACCATTATCCGTACAGCTTCCCGTATATCCTAACCAAACAACGACAGCATCTTCGTTACCGGCACGAGAAGTTTGTGCAGCGGGAACGGAAGCATTTTTGATGAAGTTGGTGGAGAAGGAACGACCCGCTACCACTACACTGTTGTTATCAACGGTGATGGCATCGAATTGGTCGAGGTTGTTACCGCCGTAGTAGCTTCCGTCGCAAGTTCTGGAACCGCCACTGCTGAAACGAACCACAAAGGCATCGTAGTTTCCGCCGAGACTGTTTTGAAGACCTGCATTATCAACGGGGAAGTTGGGAGAAATCGTAGTACCAACTACGAAAACGTCGCCTGCGCCGTTCGTTGCTACATCCAAAGCACGGTCAATTTGGCTACCACCTAAGTAGGAAGACCAAATGATGTTACCGGAAGGAGACATTTTAGCAACAACTGCGTCTTCTGCACCGCCGGAAGTCGTTTGGGCTGCACCGGGCGTAGCTACATCAGCATCCGTACCCGTAGTGCTACCGACCGCGATAACGTTACCGCTACCGTCAATAGCTACGGAACGAGCAATGTCAGAACCGGCAGTACCGGCAATCATTCCCCAGTTGTAGTTACCAGTGGAAGCACTCAGGGTTGCGACTAACATATCGTTAGCACCACCGGAGAAGCTGCCCGTAATGGAAGGGATCGAAGGAGAGTTGGTTTCACCCGCTACGGCTACTACACCGTTGGAGACAGCAACTTTCCAAAGAATGTCAATGCCCGTAGAACCTACGAAGCGAGACCAAGTGGGCGCACCTCCCGAAGCAGGGAATTTCGCTACGAAACCGTCGCGAGAGCCACCGAAGGTATTATTGCTAATACTGCCGGCAGTGGGGAAAGATGCGTTGTAGGTTACACCGGATAAGTAAACATCACCGGAAGCATCAACGGAAACACCTGTACCTAAGTCCACCTGAGGACCACCGATGAAGCGACCCCATTGGCGAATACCTGAACTGCTGAATTTAGCAACGAAGGCATCGGAAGCACCGGCATTACTGTTCGCCGTACCAATAGCCGTTTGGCTACCCGAAGTACCGGCTACGATAATGTTACCTTGATTGTCTACGGCTACGTCCGTGATTTCATCCACAGACTCACCACCGTAGAACGTAACGAAAGTCGGTTGACCGCTCGTATTGTATTGAGCGATGAAACCATCCACCGGCGTTGCTTGAACCGTGTTGATGTTCGATTGGTGCGCACCGGGTGTAGCGGGGAAGTTAGCAGACTGCGTAACACCGGCTACGGTAACACGACCTTGCGCATCACGCGCCACGCCATTCGCACGATCCAGCGTAGTACCACCCAGATAGGTGTTTGCAACGACTTGGAGCGGGTCAATGACGAGGGTTTCATTTTTAGCAACGTTACCGACTTGGAAAGTAATGACTCCATCCTTAACCAAGTATTGAGAAGCTACGATACGACCTTGCGCTCCGGAGGGTGTTTGCACGAAGGAAAAAGGAGCTTCATCTTTCAACGAACCGTAGGCGTTAGTAGCTACCAGTGCGCCTTTTTCGAGGGCAACACGATCGGCGGCAGTGTGGCGAAGACGAATGTCATTTACGTTACCTCCGGGACGAACGACGAAATCGTATTTCATACCGCCGTTAGAAGCTGCATAAAATACGAGGTCAATGTTGTTGTAGAGGTTCTTGTACACGAGGCGACCGTAATTACGTACCCCTACTACCGGGCGGTTCGTCGTGTAGAAGTGGTGCAGCGTACCGGTTTCGGCTTCACTGATGACTTTTACATTCGAGTTGGCGCCAACGAATTCGAGGTCCATCCGATACGTACCTTTGACTTCCGCTGTTTGCGTACGCGGGTCAACTTCGACTTTGGAGAAGACGTAGCTGACCGCATCATTGCGGAAGAACAGCTTAGTGCCGTTGACCTCGGTAGTAAACAGAATGTCCGGCCTCTCGTTCCCCCGTGTGTCAACGACCTGACCTTTATTTTCGGTAAAGGCTAAGGTGTTGCTCGAAAGCCGGTTTGCGGCTTTTGGGTTTTCTCTTGCTTGCGTGTAGAAGGATACACACAGAAGCAGGCACACTAATAAAAATTTTCTCATACTATTTAGTTACAAATAGAGATTTATAAGATACAGAATTGTTGACAACGCAAAATTAGAAAAAATATTTCCAACCTTACTCAGTATATACTGAGAAATTACTGCTTGCGGATAAGTTTTTCGCCTTAACCCGAAAAATCGTTGTGAATAGCCACTCGATTTATACACTTTTTAGAGTTGTAACTTGTGTTTTCCTAATTTTGTATCGCCCACTTCATCCGTGTATCGGCAAATTTAGTGGAATAAAATGAATGATTATCTAAACCGCAAAGATAAGACCTTTTGTTAAATACCAAAAAATATTATTCGACGAGAATTTGACCATCGTTCAAAAATTAATTTTTACAGCATCTACAAATGATTAATTATTGAACAAAGATCGGTGGGTAATGCCGCTTTCCCCTACCCTAAGTCTAAAAAAGTTTCTCATTCCTCACATTGTCCCATTACAACCCATTGATATAATTGCTTTATCTTGATTTTTCTTTAACTAAATAAAGGTGAATTACTTTCAATAATTAGTTTTGTTTAAGATAACGTTCCGATCCCAAAAGGGGCGGAACGGATTTCTAAAATAATCTCACATCGGCAAAATTAATGCTAATACAATTAAATATTTTATATATTTTTATTAATTTATCTTGTTAATACCATTCATTGGAAATCATTATCTTATGAATAGCAATATTGGATAAATCACGTTTGAAACCGTCAAACCTTGCGAAAAACGGAACTTTCCCCTACCCCAACTCGTTTGATGCGTTAATTAATATTCCAATAATGACTCAAGAACAACTCAAAGAATTGCATAACAGGGTGGATACTCTGGGGAGATTTCTTTGACTATGATACCAAAACGGCTTTAATCGCTGAAAAACAAGCCCTCACCGCCGAAAATGACTTCTGGGATGACCCCAAACAAGCCGAAATCGTGCTGAAAGCTATCAAATCCCTCAAATGGTGGACAGAACCTTATGAAAAAGTTGTCCAAAAGCTGGAAGATTTAGACGTATTATACGACTTTTACAAAGAAGGCGAAGGCGACCTGTCTGAGGTCATCGATACCTATGATAATGTCATCCATGCCGTAGAAGACCTCGAACTCAAAAAAATGCTCCCCAATGAGGAGGATGCCCTTGATTGTGTGGTAGAAATCAACTCCGGCGCGGGTGGCACAGAAAGCCAAGATTGGGCGGAAATGCTCCTGAGGATGTACACTATGTATGCCCAAAAGCGTGGTTATAAAGCCCATTTGATAGACGAATTACGGGGCGACGGAGCGGGCATCAAGTCTGCCAGCTTAGAAGTATCGGGCGATTGTGCTTACGGTTATCTGAAAGGCGAATCGGGCGTTCATCGTTTGGTGCGTATTTCTCCTTTTGATTCCAATGCGCGGCGGCATACTTCTTTTGCTTCCATATTTGTATATCCTTTAGTAGATGACTCCATTCAAGTGGAGATCAATCCCACTGATTTAGAGTGGACAACCTTTCGTGCCGGCGGTCATGGCGGGCAAAACGTTAATAAAGTAGAAACGGCGGTTCGGGTCGTCCATGCACCGTCGGGCATCGTCGTTACCTGCCAAGAAGAGCGTTCGCAACACCAAAACCGCGAAAAAGCCCTACAACTATTGAAAAGTCGCCTTTATGAGCTGGAAGTTCGTAAACGGAATGAGGAAAAAGCCAAGATCGAAGCCGGCAAGAAACGGATCGAATGGGGTTCACAGATACGTAGCTATGTATTTCAACCCTACCGATTGGTTAAAGATTTACGTACTAACGTAGAAACCTCCGACGTTCAAGGTGTTATGGACGGCAACTTAGATGAATTTATTAAAACTTATCTGCTTCAGGAACAAGAAGTAACTACTTAATTATACGTACCCCCTTTCGGGTATCAAAGTACCATCAATCGTTAACCTATATATGGAAAAAACAAAAATCACCATCAATGATAACGGCTCGATTCGGATCGAAGGCGACGTGATTATCGTTGATGCACAAGGCAAGGAATACGGATTAAAGGGACGAAGCAAAATATCCCTTTGCCGATGCGGACTTTCACAGAATAAACCTTTCTGCGACGGTGCGCATAAAAACGGCTTTCAACACGTTTGCGAAGCCTTCGACCTGCCTGATCCCGTTCAGAAATAACGATGAAAGAGGGTTCGCCCTCTTTTTTTTGGTTCTGCCTTTCATTATATCGTTGAAAATCGTAAATTTGGACATGAATCTAAGCCGTCTCGTTTATATCTTGCTGATTTTCATTATCGCCGGAGGCTGTAAAAAGGAAGAAAATCCCCCGAATCCGCTAACGAATCGCATTGAACCGACGTTACGGAGTTATTTTGCATCCTATGATAAAGGTTCAAAATGGGAATATGCTAACGTGAATGATGAGACAGATATTACAGCCCTTAGTATTGAAGACATTTTCGTGCGTTGGGATACCGTGGGTAAAAATCAGGCGGGCGGTTGTGAATATCCTGTATGTAAATATCAAGAAAGGTCTGTGGCATATACACTCAAATTTTCACCTGAATTTACGTTAAATATTAACATCTTTCATCCGTTTAATGCAGAACCGTTTGCCACGTTTATGGACCCGACTACTTATGTTATCAACCAAATATTAACGGTTAAACCGGACAGCAAGTTAGTCTTTCAATACGGAGGTCAAAATGCCGGCTTTTTGGAAAACCAAACAGTCCGCATAAAAGGTGAAACCTATACCAATGTTTTGGTCTTCACCCAAACCGCAACCGATTGGGGGGGCGTATATATGTTCTGGTGGGCAAAGGAACGGGGCATCCTGCAATATCGACTGCCCGACGGTAAATTTTATCAGATGACGGGTAGTAATATTGTCAAAAGATAGATATATTTTATATTTATTAAAAAAATACATGTTTAATTTATCAATTACAATCTCGTCATTCCTAATACCTTTCGATACAAATCAAAGCATCTTTTTGAAATAGTTAAATTATACTTAATAAAACCAAACTATTAACTAAATAAATAATATTATTCACCCAAGTTAACTTAAACCACTTCAGCGTTCAACCCCAAAGTAGGGTTGAACCAGTTACTAAAAAATCCAATCGAAATAAAATATAATACAAATATTGAGCATTTTTGTCGTAAATTTAATCTTAATTTAATCAATAATTGCAAATATTACGTGCAATTAAAATAATATATGTTTACTCGTAATTTATAAAATTTCGGTGGACAAATCATCCGTTTTTTTCCACCACCCCTCCGGTTACCTAATTTGGAATGATACGGATTTTAGCTTATTTTTGCACCGAAATTGATCCTTTCTCTATTTACCCGCCGCAATCGCTTTCCGATTTATTTTTATCATTCTATATTATTGACATGTTCGATATTGCAGAACTCAACACCAAGTTAGTGTCCGAACTCAAGACCATTGCCACCAAAATGGGGCTGAAGGGCATTAAAGAGATGAAAAAACAGGAATTAGTCCAACAAATTTTAGAAATTCAACCTACCTTACCCACTGATTTTGACTATTTTTCCTTAAAAGGCACGCCTGCACCACCACCCGAAGCCGACGCTGATGCCGATTACGACAAAGAAAAGTCCAGAAGAAAGCGGATCGTTCGTAAAGTAGACTCCAACGATGAAGAATCCGATCCGGATACCCCTCAACTTTTTGATGAATCACAACCCGAACGCCCTTCTTACGACCCTGACGAAGGTATCCCACCCGTACAACCGACGGAATTGCCAACTCCTGAAGCTCCGGAGTCAATTCCCGCCCCGGAAACGGTGATTAAAGTTACTGATACTGTGGAACAACGCCCGCAACATCAGCATCAACAGCGTCCGCAACATCAGCACCAAGAGAACCGTCATCAGGGACAACAACGGGATCGGCAACAGAATCAACACCAACAAATGGATAAAGAACAGTCCTCTTCCGACTTCGATCATGCCATTATTAATCAAGGAGTTTTAGAAATTTTAGATGAAGGTTACGGTTTTTTACGTTCTCCCGAGTATAATTACCTGCCTTCGCCCGATGATATTTACGTTTCGCCTTCCCAAATCAAACTTTTTGCCCTCAAAACAGGAGATACTATTCATGGGGCAATACGTCCCCCCAAGGAGGGAGAACGCTTTTTTGCTCTCCTGAAAGTCAATTCCATCAATGGTCGTCCCCACGAACATGTGCGAGATCGCATCTATTTTGACCATCTTACGCCCCTTTTCCCGTCCGAAAAGTTCAAATTTGACATGCCAAGCAATCGGGATGACGTTTCTTTGCGAATTTTAGATTTATTTGCACCCATCGGGAAGGGACAGCGTGGGTTAATCGTAGCGCAACCTAAGACGGGGAAGACCGTTTTGCTCCAAAAAATAGCGAATGCCATCGCTTTCAATCATCCTGAAGTATATTTAATTGTTCTATTGATTGATGAACGACCGGAAGAAGTTACCGATATGTCCCGCAATGTCAATGCTGAAGTGATTGCCTCTACGTTTGACGAACCTGCCGAACGCCACGTTCAAGTTGCTAAAATTGTCCTTGAAAAGGCAAAAAGATTGGTTGAATGCGGGCATGATGTGGTGATTCTCTTGGATTCTATCACGCGTTTAGCGCGGGCGCACAATGCCGTAGCACCTGCTTCCGGGAAAATTCTAACGGGTGGTGTAGATGCCTATGCCTTACACAAACCGAAACGTTTTTTTGGCGCAGCACGGAAAGTTGAAGAGGGTGGTTCGCTGACGATTCTGGCTACTGCTCTGATTGACACTGGTAGTAAAATGGACGAAGTAATCTTTGAAGAATTTAAGGGAACGGGGAACATGGAGTTGCAGTTAGATCGTAAGTTAGCTAACCGCAGAATTTATCCCGCTATTGATGTGGTCTCCAGTGGGACACGCCACGAAGATTTGCTGATCTCTCCAAAGATTCTTCCGCGAATTTGGCTTTTGAGAAAATTATTATCCGAAATGACCTCACTTGAAGCAATGGAATTTTTACAAGAGCGCGTTCGTCAAGCCAAAACCAACGAAGACTTTTTAATGTCAATGAACGGTTAGGAAAAGAATTTTGGCTATTTTTGGCAAGTATAAAGTTTCGTACTAATTTCACCGAGCATTTAGTATAACGTTATGATATTGGAAGTATTATCACCCGCTTTCAATCCGATGGCGGATGTGGGTTTATCGGCATCCATGTTGGTGCTATTGGTATTCGGATTATTGCAGATGTTGTTGGATGCCTTCAACGTAGATAAGAAGGTAATGGCGTACAGCACTGCGGGCGGTTTGATCCTGTCAGCGATTTTATCCGCTATGCAAACATCAATGCCCTATACCTTAGTGTATAGTAATATGATCGCCTTTGGTGGCATAGCGGCGTTTGTAAGCGTAGCGCTGTGCATTTCGGGTATCATTGCCTTGTTTTTTGTCGAGGATTTCTTAAAACGACACCATAAAAACATCGGAGAGGTGTACGCACTAATCCTATTTGCCACGATTGGCATGATAATGTTGGCAAATGCCAATGATATGATGATACTTTTCATTGGTTTAGAGATCATGTCGGTTTGCCTATATATCATGGCAGGACTTTTCCCTCGCAACATTCGTTCCAATGAATCAGGCTTGAAATACTTTTTGTTGGGTGCATTTGCTTCAGGCTTTTTGCTCTATGGTATTTCGTTGTTGTACGGAGTTTCAGGTGTTGATCCCCAATATGGTCCTACGATGAAATTGGATGTTTTGGCTCAGATTTTACCGATTATCCAAGCCAATGACCAGTTAGCACCGATGTTTTATGTATCTATATGCTTGATTTTGATCGGTTTTGCCTTCAAGATCGCGGCGTTTCCCTTCCACAGTTGGACCCCTGACGTTTACACGGGCGCGCCGACTCCGCTTGCCGGTTTCATGGCTACGGGTTCTAAGATGGCGGCGTTTATCGCTTTGGCGATGTTTATGGGACGGATAGCACCGGGTTCGAGTGAAAAAATTACGTCTTTTTTGCTTCTATTAGCAGTCGCTTCTATGATTTACGGAAACGTTGTCGCTGCCCAGCAAAGCAACATTAAACGTCTTTTAGCTTATTCTTCTATAGCCCATACAGGATATTTACTCTTGGGCATTGCTTCAGGTGAACGAGGTTATCAGGCTGTAATCTTCTATATGATTATTTATACCATTATGACTGTTGGTGCATTTGGCATCATCTCCATGATTGAAAACGAAGATGGAGATGCCGAATTAACCCGTTGGAAAGGCTTAGGTTTGAAGAACGTTTGGTTGGGCGTAGCGATGTCCACCTTCTTGTTTTCGTTGGCGGGAATGCCTCCTTTAGCAGGCTTTTTCGCTAAATACTTTGTATTTGAATCCGCAATCCGTGAAGGACACATCCTTCCTGCTGTCATTGGTATTTTAACTTCGGTTGTCGGTGCGTACTACTACCTGCGGGTTATCGTTATCATGTACTTTCAGAAAGCTGATGACCAAGATGCTACCCGTACCTTTAACGTGCCTATGCCATTATTAGCAGGCGCATTAACATTGGTGGTGATCTTGATTATCTTGGGTATTTTCCCAACGTACATACAATCGTCGCTTGATGTTTTATTCAGTGGTGCAGGCTTAATGAGTGGTCAATAATCTTTGGAGTCTTTAACTTGGTAAACTAAGCAATCATGTCGCAAGAAACATTGTTTTACAATACATTACTGAACCTGCTGTTGTTTTCGCCTTTGGTCGGGATTCCGATTCTCTTATTTACGAGTGAAAAACAATCCAAATACGTAGCGTTCATCATTTCCTTAATACCTTTAGTCCTCTCCATTTGGATTTTCGGGGGCTATTTATCCTTTGCAGATCGGGAATTGGCTTCCAATTCCTACGCCTTTTATAACGTCATTCCTTGGTTCGGAGAAAATTCTCGTTACGATATTAACTTCATCACTGGTATTGACGGCGTTTCCATTTATTTGGTTCTACTCACGACATTACTTTTTACGCTATCCATCTTTTTCTCATGGAACTCGATAGCGAAGCATGAAAAAGCCTATTACATCCTACTTTTACTCTTAGAAATGGGCGTTTTAGGTGTATTTACGTCCTTAGATTTAATCCTTTTCTATGTATTTTTTGAGATCGGCTTGATTCCAATGTACTTCTTGATCGGGATTTGGGGCGGTAAAGACCGTGTTTACGCGGCGGTTAAATTTTTCTTATATACGTTGGTCGGTTCGTTTATGACCTTGATTGCAATATTATATCTGGGGTCATACGCGGCGGATGCTCTCAACACGGGTAAAGCCTTCACCTCCAACTTATCCGAAATTATGAAACTGCAACTACCCCCCGAAATACAAACCTGGTTATTCTTGGGTTTTGTGGTGAGTTTCGCAATTAAAGTGCCGGTATTCCCTGTACATACATGGTTACCTGATGCCCACGTTCAAGCCCCTACTTCGGGTTCTGTAATTCTGGCAGGCGTGCTTTTGAAGATGGGTACATATGGTATTATACGATTCTGTTTGCCATTATTCCCTAATGCTTCGATGGATTTTGCGCCGTTTTTTTCGGTATTGGGATTAATCGGCATTACTTATGGAGCGATGGCGGCAATGGTTCAAACGGACGTGAAAAAGTTGGTGGCTTATTCATCGGTGGCGCACATGGGCTTTATCGTGATGGGTATTTTCGCTATGAACCATGAAGCGATGAGCGGTGCTGTTCTTCAGATGATTAATCACGGTATCTCTACTGGGGCGTTATTCTTAATTGTGGGGATGATTTATGACCGCCGTCATACACGGGAAATCGCTGATTTTCAAGGTCTGGCAAAACAAGTTCCCGTCTTTACGGTCTTCTTTATGATTACGACGCTTTCGTCAGTAGGTTTGCCCGGCTTGAACGGTTTTGTCGGTGAATTCTTGATCTTATTGGGATCATTCCAATCTCCGGCATTTCAAGCATGGATTCCGATTGTGGCTACAACAGGGGTCATTCTCGCGGCGGTTTATATGTTATGGATGTTCCGTCGGGTAATGTTTGGTGAATTAGATAAAAAAGAAAACAAAGAACTTACGGACTTAACAACTCATGAAGTAGCCGTTTTGATTCCATTGGTGATCCTGATGTTTGTGATCGGTTTTTATGCAACACCTTTCTTACATCACATCAACCAAAGTTCCGATAAAATCGTAGACATCGTGGTTAAGACAGCCACAAATCTAACAACAAAGTAATGAATAACCCTGCATATTGGTTAATTGGTTAAAGCGGTTTTTGACAAAGGGGCATCATTCAGCCCCTTTTTCTTTATATGAAGGTAGCAATTTTATCAGTTCCGACCAATTTTCATTGTCAAAAGTGGGCTAATGCTTTGGTACAAGCCGGTGCAGAAGTTGCCGTAATTAGTTTACAAAGCAATGATAATCGGGAAAATTGTTTATTTGAGAGCATACACATTCCACCGAAAATTTGGTTTCAGAGACAATATCGCTATCCTTCGTATTGGTTTGCAAGGAAGGAGTTAGCAAAAATTCTGCATGATCGAAAGATAGACATTCTGCATCCCCTTCATGTAACGCCATTCGGAACATGGGCGCGTTGGACAGGCTTTCAACCCACAATAGTTGCGGCTATCGGTGCTGATATATTAGAATATACGCAGGAAAAAATATTGTGGGACAGCACGATCGAAAAAACAAGAATGAATGTATATGCTAAAATAAAAAAATACTATTTCAAACAAGCTGTTCAAAAAGCCTTAGACTATGCCCAACTCATCACCGCCGATAATCAAACACTCATCCACGCAATCCAATCGGAATTTAATATTGCACCGCAAAAGATTCGTCTATTACGGTGGGGAATAGAACCCGAAATATTTGATTTTTTTCCCAAAGACCGAATAATCTTCTGCGAAAAACTACAAATACCGATCAATGCCCGTTTGGTTCTTAGTCCGAGAGGCGCAAACGCTTTTTATCAAGGAGAGATTATTTTAGATGCCTATGAAAAACTGTTAGAAGATAATTTTTCCGAATATTATTTCGTTTTTCTTGCGTCCGAATACAAAAAAAGTCTGACTATCCAAGCAAAAGCAGAATTATTGACTAAAAAGTATTCAAAATTCCGTTGGCTTAAACATCCATTATCCCGAAAAGAGATGGCTATTTTATGGACAATGACCGATGTATTCATCTCCTCTCCCAAATATGACGGCTATTCGGCATCTTTAGCGGAAGGTAGGTACGTCGGTGCCATTCCTATTGTGAATGATATTCCGGGAAATAGGGAAGTTATCATCCATAACTATAACGGCATAATCATTCATCCTTTTAACTCTGAAACGTTAAGTAGCGGTTTGAGAAACATTTTACAAAATATAATTACACTGAAACCTATTTTTGCCGAACGAAACAGAGCTTGGGTCACAGAACATTCCTTGCTTCAAGATCATGCAAAGGCGTTTCTGCACCTTTGTGAATCGTTATAATATCAATTTCAATATTTATTTACCATTGATACGCATTAAAAGCTGACCAATAATACGGGTGGGCATTATTACTATTAATGACGGCTTTCTTGGCTTGGTTTAACGCTTGTTTGGGACTCTGATTTTCAGCTATTCCGCGATAAAAATGCCCCATAAGTTGAGCAGTAGAATGGTCATTCACCGACCAAAGCGATGAAACAATGTTTTCCGTGCCGGATTTAAAAAAGTTGTACATCAGTCCGACCATACCTTCACCGCTCACCATCTTGCCTTTACCCGTTTCGCAGGCGCTCAAGGTTAATAAATAACAAGGAAACTGCATTTGACTCACTTCACCGGAATATAATGCGCCATCTTCCTCATTATCAGGATAAAAAAACAATCCCGACAGATGCGTTTGCTTCAAATTGGCAAAACCATGCGTGGCTATATGAAAATATCTTACCGTTTTACCGGCAAAAGACTTCAATGCGCGCTCGGTGGCATCGTTTTTTAGCCTAATTTGCACTTTATTATTAAAATTCTTAGAAATATTTTTAATTTCTTTGAGCGTTTCATACAAAGGCACAAGTGTACGACCGTCTGCCGTAATGGTACTACGAGTAGCCCAGCGTTCTACACCACGTAGGAATGATCGTATCTGTAAAGAATTATTGACCATATGGCGTTGCTTCGGTTCAAAGACGGGCGCAAATGCTACTAAATCATAATCATACGTCATGGGTTTATGTCTTTTGTAGGCATAAAGGCTCAATCGACGGGAGATTGTGCTGATTTTCAACCAATAAGGCAAGGCTTGATACGCTGATTCTTCCATGTTTGCATACATTTTTTGAGCGGAATCTATGGAAATCTTATCCGTGAGCAGGGCTTCAAAAGGCAGTTGCCATAGGGCATTGTCGGGTAAGATGATTACTGATTTTCCTTTTAATTCATCACTAACAGGAGCGATCAACTGTTGATATAACTCTGAGGCAACAGGTACATAGGCTTCAAAGTTCTTACGGGCTAAAGAAGCCTTCTTGGTTTTTTGTTGCAGGATAACAGAATCCACCATCCGAGCGTTCAAGTAAGCCACCTTCGCATTCACCAAAGAATCCGATACAGGCAACACTTTCAACAAAATTTTATTCGGCGTAAGCAGAAAAGCATATAAGGAATCTTTCGCCTGAAAGTAACTTAAACAAACCGTATTTTGATTTTCCGGCAGGCTGAAGAAATCGCGCCGAAATTCCGCTACCGAAAATTGTGGTTTTTCATGGAGTTTTTCCGTGTACTCGGGGATGTTGGTTTCTATTTTTTGCAATACATCCAAGCGTTTTTCTTCGCAGGCGATCTTTTGATGCGTCAAAGCGTCCATGCGTTTCTGTTCATCAGGGGTGGGTTTTGCTTTTGCCCGAAGGAGCGACAATTCAATATCTATTGGTGTGAGCGCATTATTGAGACTGTCCAACGACTGCCGGTCTTCGGGCGGAATCTGGTTGAGGTGCTGGAGCTGTGCCTCCACGTGGTTAAGGTGCAGGGTGCGGGCGCGATTCCGTTCGATCAGTTCAAGGGCTTGGGCGGTATCCCCGCGCTCTAAAAGGATGGGCAGGCGCGTTTCGACCAACTCCTTCAGCGTCCCCACAAACTCTAAACGGTCATTCATGTTTTTGAGGTTGGCTAAAGCGCGGTCTGCGGCTTGCTCGGCAAGGATGAGGCAGGAGTCGGCAACCATCCTGCGCGGATCAGAAATGGGGAGTCGGCGGAGGAGTTCAGAACGATGTAGTAAATTTAATATATATGAATTCAATTCTGAAACTTGAGAGAGTTGTTCCGGTTTTCCCAAAAATATTTCATTATTATATGTTGAATCATGGAACAATCGTCTGAAGGCTAAATTAGAGTATTTTAATCCGGTATCCACATCATAATTATATATCTTTGATAATAAATAATACATGACAGACCGATCAAAAAAACTATGGGATTTATATAACCCATCTAATAAGTATACTTGATTCCTGTACAAATCATTGTTTGAAACAAACTTCTTTTTACTAAGAAGCTGAAGTGTCTTATTGAAGACCGTTAATGAATATAATTTAGGATCACTTATCAACTTATCTATTATTGTTCTAAATGAATCAACTTTTTCAACAACCCCTAAATATTCAGCTAATTCAATATGTGATATAGCATAATTCAGTATTGCTTTATTATAAAAAGTGCCATTGTAACGCGTTTTCCTAAACATATTATACATTTTATTGAAATTTTTCAAGGCTTTGTAAAATTCAGTTGAATCATCATGATATTTTATTGCATCAGCAAATCCACCAGCATGTAAACATCCATCACTAAATTGATCTAAATAGCTATCTGCTGTTCGTTGATAGAGTCTTGATAGTTGTAAATTTGAATTCTGTGTATATATCACATCAAGCCTTGCATATAAATAGTGCAGTGATTTACTAATACCTTGAACATCATAAAGATGATTTAGAACATTATTTTTTTTTGCGTTATAGCTCACTTTTATACCTTTATGATAATTATTTATTGCTTCTTTTATTTTGTTTTGATGTTCTAAATTTTCACCTCTTGCATTGTAGACAAAGGCTAATAAATCATACATAATCTCGTTTTTCTTGGGATAATCTTCAATAAACTGGATATATTCGGCAAATATTTTCTCAGAGCTATCAAACGGAATTAGATTTGAAATATAAGTCATTTGTAAAAGCTGACAGTAAGTCCATTGTATTGAGTTTACATTCTTAGACGATGAAACGAGTAACGCATTAAGTGCTTTTTGATTATAAACAATAGCAGAATCATATTCAGACGTTCTAATATAAACTGACGCAACCCTTAAATAAGCATTGCCAGCATGAGGCACACTAAATCCAAATTCTTTTGTTGCCCAATCAGCAGATTTTTTGAACCAAAATATTGATGAATCCAAATTATATCTATTATAAATATGTCCCACATGAAACGCGCCACTATGATTGGGGTGGCAGACGGGATATACCTTACCCAAGGTTTGATGATACATTAAAGCATAGAAGACCGCCTCTTTTTTTCTACCCCTGCTTCCCATCTTCGTAGAAAGCTGATTATACAACTGTGCCATTGGGTAAGATATTGAAGTAAAACGAGAACGGAAATTTTCCTCTAGTTTCTTTCGATTGACTTCCGAATATATGACTGTATCTACCCCCCACTGATCTTCAAAGCGTTGCTTTACATTGATATGATGATAGGCAAACCAGTTATTATCCTGCGGGAATTGCTCCAAAAAGCACTGGCTTTCTTGATAAATATAAGCATGGATTTGCTTACCGTACTCTTCGCCATTAATATGGGGGCTATACTCAAAGTATCCTTTTTCGGAAAGGTCCTTCATCCACACGGTATCTCCCAACACATATTCACGGTTTTGGGCAAGGAGGAAGAAGGGCATCAGCATTGCCCCTACGAAAAAGAGTAAGCGGATCATATCGAACTTGGTTAACTATACTTGAGGCAAAGATAGTTAACGTTCGAACACATCCAACCTTTTTCGTTGGATATTTTTAAGCTAAATAGTCGGCTAAGCCTATTTTTTGAAGTAATAGAACATAATGTTAATAAACGAATAAACATATAATATTCATAATCAACTACAAAGAATATCAAGGGATTAGCTGTTTAGCATTGCTTATTTATGACCTGCAATTACTAATTACTATTAAATAAAGGGCTGAAATTTGGTAAGCATTTTAGTAAGCGTCAATTTCACGTAGTTTTTCAAGGCTCTTTACAACGATATGAAATTGTCTTTCTACTTTGACAAACACGGGAACGTATGAACGGATAAACCCTTCCCCCTAATGGCACGTATCCGTATCCCTGACGGGAAAACTGATGGTAAGTACCGGTATAAAGAAGTCATCTTTTCAACGGATGTTTCCTTACTTGAATCCCAATGGGATAAGGTCAAACAAAAAGCCAAAGGCAAAACGGATAAAGAAACCATAGCAAACCAAATACTTACACAAATTAAAAACGATTTTGACGAAATCGTTTTGACTTGTAAAGTTAACGGGCTTGATCTTTATTCGGAGTTAATTAAACGGCTGAATCCCCAACCCGTAGCAAATGAAAAACCGCAAATCCTGCCTATTGCTTGGATGCGTGGTTTCTTAGAACGCAAAAAGAAAGACCTATCCCAAAATACGATAGCAGGTTATAAAACAATGGTATCTAAATTAGAAGATTATCAAACGAAGCGGAACAATGTTTTACATTGGGATTCATTCGATTATGCCTTCTTTGATGCTTTGCCACAATTCTTAATAGAGTATCACGATCTAACCAATAACTCCATAAAACGAACGATCTCAAATATAAAAACGCTTCTGAATTACGCGGAAAAGGAAGGCGTATCCCTGAATCCCTATTACAAGAAAGTAAGTACCGCAAGGTTCAACACACAGACCACCGATATAGCCTTAACCAAAGATGAATTGACTGCCCTATATAATTTCGATCTTAGCAATAATCCAAGATATGAAAAAACACGGGACTTATTTTGCTTCATGTGTTTTACAGGATTGCGGGTTTCGGATTTGAAGCAATTTAAGCCGGAACACATCAAGGTGAATGCCGATGGTGGGCAATACATTGACCTCACAATGGAAAAAACTAAGCATAAGATCATTGTTTCCTTGAATGCCCATGCTTTGGAGTTACTCCAAAAGTATGATTATACTTTCAACGTCAAATCGGAGCAACGGTTAAATGATGAAATCAAAGTAGTTGCCGAAATGACAGGGGCTTTTGATACCTTAATCGAAAAAGTGATGATGCAGGGGACACAAAAGATCACCCAAACGCTACCGAAATGGCAGATGATTAAAAACCATACCGCAAGACGAACCTTTGCCACTATCCTTGCGGTCGAATTAGGTGTGCCGGTTTACGATATTTCTAAACTATTGGGGCATGGTGATGTTCAAACCACCCAAAAGTACCTCAAAGAAAATGAACAAGCCATCCTGCGTAACAGCACCCTTCACTTGGGTAAATTTCAATTAGGATAAGTTTATCGGTATCCATATGGTTTGATAGGAAGGGAATCGAGCCAGTGGATTAATTTTTTTACGTTCGGACGTTAAGTTATTCACACCATCCTTAACATTCATTTTTTCATCATAAATTAACGATTGAAACTACACAATCTACACTTTTCTCTTTATTCATGTATTTGCTTTGAAAATTGGAAAGGGGAAAGGTAATTCGTTGTAAAATTTTCAGTAACAAGCTCCATTCTTTGAGAATATGGCAATCGATTAACATGCCGGAGGTGTAATTTCAAAATTTGAAACTACACTGAAATTACACAAACTACACTTTTTTAGCTCTAAATCGGTATGGAATAACCCGTAAGGATGTGTATGTAATTATGAGGGTGGATAATGTGGGGAAAAAGAGGACAAATCTATTATCTGTAACTACTTATATTTGCAGATTCTTAATAAAAGCCCCCATTTGCTTTCGCGAGCAAATAAGGGCGATAACAAAATTAACTTTAATTTATATGACGGTTAATAATACCGACCATTCTCTTAAATCTCAAGATTTAGGAATCGAAATTGTTGTATCTGCTTTACAACAAAAACTCCAAATCATTGAAGAACGTTTAGACCAACAAACGTTCAGCACAGAGGAAGCGGCGGATTATCTCAAAATCCCCGTTAACACGTTTAACGTTATCTGCAAAGACATTGCCAAGCACATTGTCGGCAGGCGTAACGTGTATCTCCGCTCCGATTTAGATGCTTACCTGCATTCTAAACGCAAAGAACCGAAACGAATAGTATCTCCGCTTAGTCGAAAGGGGATGAACAATGGATAAAGTTCCTTCCAATATCCCCGATTTTCAATTTGACGCGGGTCGTTTAGTTAATTCTGAGTACAAAGATAGCGCAAAAAACGAAGTAGGGATAGCGTTAACAGACGTTAAAGGTATGAAATATCCACCCCTCCAAAATATTACTAACGCCTGTGATGCCTTTCCACTTGATAATCATAGCCCCAATGATACGGCTATTGTAAAGTGTGGAAAACATGATAAGCCTATCTCTGTACATGATGTCCTTTCGGCGTTGAAAAAGCAACTCACGAAGGTTGACTTTCACGAATTAGCAGGCAAAGAACCGGACGATACCCTTCGGGATTATGAGTATCAATCCCTGATTGTCAAATCGGTTTTAGCCCTTTCTGAAAAGTCCGCAACGGATTTCGTCAAAGTGAAAGATAGCGAATTAGTATATTTGTACAACGGTGCATATTGGGAAATAACTTCAAATGATGACTTGAATTGCTTTTTGAAAGATTGCGCGGAACTGATGGGTATTAATGAACTAAAAGCCATGTCTCCGACTTTTCGAGACAATTTGCTTAAATCGTTCCATAAGAACCTACCCCTTTTTACTATCCTGATCGAAAGCGATTCTATCAAAATCAACCTTCAAAACGGAACGTTTGAAATCAACGCCCGAAAGCAGGAAACTAAAATCCTTCCATTTACCCCTGATGATTATCTCACCTATCAACTATCCTTCGATTATGACCCTGATGCCACTTGCCCTGTTTGGCAGAAGCATTTGGATAAAGTCCTGCCGGACAAATCCGCCCAACTCGTATTAGCGGAGTTTTTCGCATCTGCTTTCATACCGTCATCCGTTTTGAAGTTGGAAAAGATGTTGATGCTATACGGACAAGGTTCAAACGGCAAATCAGTCATTTATAACGTCATTAATACGTTGTTTGGTGAAAAAAACGTATCGAATTACTCTATTTCACAATTAACAGACACGAATGGCTATTACCGAGCAGGGATAAAAGATAAGTTGCTAAACTATTCATCCGAATTAGCGAAAGAATTTGAGTCTGCCGTTTTTAAGCAAATGGTATCAGGTGAAGAGATTACTGCCCGTTCACCATACGAAAAGCCTTTTACTTTTCGATGTAAGACGAAATTCATCGTTAATGCTAACGTATTTCCCCGCGTGAATGAACATACTTACGCGCTTTTTCGGCGGTTCATCATCATTCCTTTTGATATTCAGATACCGGAATCGGAACAGATTAAGGACTTGGATACCCAAATTATTTCATCCGAATTGAGCGGGGTCTTTAATTGGGTGTTGGAAGGTTTGCATCGTTTGCTGAAGCAAAAAGGATTTACGGATTGCACAGCGTCGAAAAAGATGTTGGATAAATTCCGCAAAGACAGTGATACCGCGTTACTTTTTCTCGACGAAAAAGGATACGAAAAACATCCGAAGGAATATATTTTTCTCCAAACTTTATATGATGAGTATAAAGTATATTGTTTCGAGGCGGGTTATCGTTTTCCGCTTGGCAGAAATCAATTTTCCGAAAGATTGCGAAACGTGGGATATACCGTAACCCGCGTGGGCAAAGGTTTTAGAGTATTCGTTCATCAAAAGCCCTTTGAAGCGGATGCCAAGTAATCCCACGACAAAAGCCCCTGCTACAAAGCGGGGGTTTCGTTATTCATTAGAAAAAGGGTCAAAAAAACATATCTGTCCTGATTGCAAGGAAAAGCGGTTCGTTCGTTACGTGGATAATGAAACGGGACAATACTTACCACCGGAGTACGGACGCTGTGATCGTGAAATAGAATGTAAATATAAGCGAAACCCGTATGAAGACGGTTACGCCAAAGCCCAACGGGAAAACAGCCAACCCGCTAAAAAACGCAAAAAGTCAATCCTGCAAGCCCCTGCTCCGCCGGTAGTACCGCCTTCCTTAACGAAACCGGAAACGGTGAACGCAACCCTAAAGGGGTATGACGACGGTAATAACTTTGTGGCTTTCCTGACGGCACAATTCGGAACGGAAATCACCTCTGACCTTATCAAACGGTACTATATCGGCACGTCCAAACATTGGAAGGGGGCTACCGTCTTTTGGTACATCACCCAAAACGGGGACGTTCGGGGGGGAAAGATCATGTTGTATTTTGCCGATAGCAGTAAGCGGGTTAAAAAACCGTTCAACCATATTACATGGGTTCACGCCGTTTTGAAGGAAAGCGATTACAATTTGGAGCTATGCTTTTTCGGGGAACATCTGTTAAGCCTGCACCCCACCGCGCCCGTGTGCATCGTGGAAAGTGAAAAGACGGCAATTATCGCATCGGTTTACTTTCCTGACGTGGTTTGGCTGTCGTGCGGGGGAATCAAAAATTTGAGCGTCGAAAAGGCAAAGGCTTTGGGGAAACGGAAAGTGATCTTGATTCCTGACGTGGGCGCATTTGAAACGTGGCATCAAACGGCTAAGGAATTGAATATTTACCTGCCGGCAACGCATTTCATTCTGACCGACTTATTGGAGCGTAACGCCATCGATTCGGAAAAGGGTTACGATTTAGCGGATTACCTTTTGGAAGGTGCGGAACGGTGGTTAGTCCCCGTAAATGAACTGTTTTTCCCTGCCCCGAAGGTGTTACCAACCGTGAAAATGGTTATGACAGATGAACCTATACCGGTGGCAACCACCCCCGTTAGTACCCCTTGCATCGAACTTGAAACCAACATACCTAAAAGTGTAGAACGTGAAATTTCAAATGAAAAGAAAAGTGAAGGGGATGTAAATCCGAAAAATTACTACCCTGAAGCGGTCATTTTTGACTTGGAACACTACTTTTCAGCCTTTGATTTAGCCGGTAAGCGGATACGCCTTTCTAATTTCGAGACCATTACGGACGGTAAAGCCTTCGTTGAAAGCCAACTATCAGGGTTGAAAAACACCAACGGCACACGGCACGTACATAGCTTTATGGAACGGTTGAAACGCTTTCAAACCCTACTGTCAACCCAACAAAATGCCTAACTTTGAATCATGGAAAATTTCAACCGAAACGACCGCTTACCGCACTTGGAACGGATGATATTCGACTTGGCAGAAGGCAAGATCACGGAAAAGAAAGTCCGAAAGGAATACGACAAAGACGGCGAAATAATGAAAATTACCATCACCGTTACGGAACGACTGCCGGACTCCGAGTTGGTTTTATTCCTGCTATCCAAGTATGACCCCTTTTACGGGAAAGAAAGTACCGACGATACGACGGATGTACTTTTCGATGGTATCCCTTCGGGAACGGATGTACCTAAACCATCATGGGGTCAAAACAAAGCCGATTGATTTACGTCTGTAAGGGGTAAGATCAAATCGGAATGGTCATAACGGACGTTGCCCACTTTGTCGGAGACTCGGTAAAAGCTGAAATGACGGTTGGGCGGTGGCGTAAAAAAGGACTGCAATACGTCCAAGTCGGCGGACGGTTGTAACCATTCCCGTTCCTGCTCCGGTGTGAGGATGACAGGCATACGGTTGTGAATGACGCTTAGGGCAGGGATTGCATCACGGGTTAACAAGGCAAAGGAAAAGATAACCGTACCATCCGCCGAATGTTTTTCTTCCCACAGTCCCGTAAAGCTGAATAACGGTTCATTTTCAATGCTGATGCGATAAGCCTTTTTCATATTACCGACGGATGACCATTCGTAATAAGCATCGGCAGGCACTAAGCAACGGCGCAAACGAAACGCATCCGCGAAACTCTTTTTATCCGTTACGGTTTCGCATCGTGCATTAATGAGCGGAGCGTTACCCGTCGGTTCGGTCTGCCAAGCCGGTACAAGTCCCCACTGAAAAAGCCTCATTACCCATGCGCCTTGATTTTCCGGTAGGATGACGGGTAAACGTTGCATCGGCGCACAGTTGTAACGCGGGCTTAATTCGACGGTATCATCGGTAGAAAGGCGGTAACGCGCCCGTAAGGTTGCCGTATCGGCGGTTAATCCAAATCTGCCACACATCAGAAAATAAAGTTGGTTAGGAAGCTAAAGTAAGGAAAATTGACCTAAATCTACATTAACTTAACTGGAGGCATTGGATTATCTTTCTCAAATACTTAGATTTGGGGGGTTAAACGATTGTGCCGATAACGAAAATTTCGCTATTTCTGATAGCATAGATGTAATAGCACACATTATAGCACTTAGTTGCACAGGACTTTGAATCAAACAATTAATTCATCAATGAATAGAGATATTTATTATTCAGAAATACAACTTAGGCTAAATTTATTCTTATTATGTGTTAAGCAAAATACTAAGATGAATTTACTCCATTTGAACATTCATGCCGAAAATACTTTTCGGGATTTATTAAATCTGCTTTATGGTTGGTCTCTTTCTAATCAAAATGATTCGATTAGCAATATCGAAGGAACAGATTTAATTGATATGGGGGAAAAACTAATAATTCAAATTAGTTCTTCTGCTACAAAGAAAAAAATTAATGATACACTTACAAAAAATATAATAGCCAATTATCAAAAAGATAATTATAGAATTAAATTTATGTTTATCGTAGATGATGCAAGCTCTTTGAGAAAAAATAATAATTAAAATAATAAATATTTAATTGATTTTGATCCTACTATTGATATACTTGATATAGGCTTAATTCTAAATACAATACACGGTTTAGAAATTGATGAATTTAAATTAGTTTATGAATTTATTAATAAAGAATTTAAGCCAGAATACGACCGATCTAAATTGCCATCAAATTTGGCGATAGTAGTAAATCTGCTCTCTGAAATCGAAATTAATTTTGATTCATCTACTGATACTTTACCCTTTGTTATAGATAATAAAATTTCATACAATGGATTGGATTACGCTAAAATAATCATAAATGATTATTATCCATATACCACATATCTGGAAACAGTGTATAATCAATTTGATCAGGAAGGATCGAATAAAAGTACTTCGGTTATTCAGTCAATACGTGATACCTATGCCGAAATTAAGTCAGAAGATAAGGATAACCTATTCTATCATATCATTTCCGTGGTAAAGGAAAAAGTTGTAAATAGCAGGAATTTTAATCAAATTAGAATAGAGGAGCTTGATATTTGTGTTCGCATCATTGTAGTTGATGCGTTTATCAAATGTAAAATATTTGATAAACCACCTACTAATATCCACCATGCTACTACCTGACAATATACATCCAGACAATAGCATTTATTATAATGGGGCTTTTGTCATTCAATCTCTAATCAATACAAAAAAGGGGATTGATATTCTTGACTTGTATCAGATAGTTATATCGAAAAAGATGATGTCATTTTCAGTTTTTATCCTCAGTTTAGATTGGCTATATTTGTTGGATATTCTACAATTTAATCCTGAAGGAAGGATCGAATTATGTTCCTCAAGAAATTATTAATATCAGCCGGTACAAATGTTATCCGGGAAATCCTATTTCACAAAGGGTTGAACTTAATTGTAGACGAAACCAAAAATCAAACAACCGGTAACAACGTAGGAAAAACGACCGTTCTTAAATTGATAGACTTTTGTTTAGGGGGAAGTCCGAAAGATATTTATACCGATCCCGAAACAAAGAAAGATGAATTCAGCCTTGTTAAGGATTTTCTTACAAACACTAATGTCTTAATCACATTAGTGTTAACCGATGACTTAGATAAGCAGGCAGATGATCTTGTTATCGAAAGAAATTTTCTCAACAGAAATGAAACCATTAGGAGAATCAATGGGGAGCAGTTGAAAGAAAAAGATTTTGAAACTAAATTATCCAACATTCTTTTCCCTCAACATTTATTGAATAAACCATCTTTCAGACAAATTATCTCACATAACTTCCGTTACAGTGATGAAAGAATTAACAATACACTCAAAACACTCCACCAAACCACTAAAGACGTGGAGTATGAAACGCTTTTTCTCTTTCTATTTGGATGTAACTTTACTCAGGGAAACACCAAGCAAGAAATCCTTGCGAAAATAAAACAAGAGGAAACCTATAAAAGTAGACTTGAAAAAAAATATACCAAAACAGCATACGAACAATCATTATCAGTTATTAATTCTGATATTGATAAATTAAACTATGAGAAACTTAATTTCAATTTAAATGAAAATTTTGAAAAAGATTTAACTGAACTAAATAAAATTAAGCGTAACATTGGTGATATATCATCTGTTATATCTCAACTTGATATTCGTATATCTCTAATTAAAAAATTCCAAGAAGAAATTGAAGCAAATAAGTCAGACATAAATTTACAACAGTTAAAATTGATTTATCAGCAAGCAAAGGCAAAGATAGACTCTATTCAAAAAACATTTGACGAATTAGTATCCTTTCATAATAAGATGATTGATGAAAAAGTAAAATTTCTAACTAAGGAATTACCTGCACTTGAAGAATCTTATCTTCGGAATAATAATAAACTAAAAGACTTAATAGAACAAGAAAAACAACTGACCAAAAAAGTTGCAAAGAGTACTTCCTTTGATGAACTTGAAAAAATCATTGCTCAATTAACTAAAAAACACTTAGAAAAGGGTGAATATGAAGGATATATTCAACAAATTGCTGAAGTTGAGTCTAACCTTAAAAGATTCAAAGATGAATTGAGTATCATTGATAACAATCTTTTCAGTGATGATTTTGAAGAAGTAGTAAAAAATCAACTCGCTAAATTCAATACTCATTTTGCTACCATTTCGGATGAGTTGTACGGTGAACGTTTTTTAATTACATATGATATTGCGGAACAGAACGCGAAAAAATTATATAAATTTAGTTCGTTCAACATGAATATGAGTTCCGGACAAAAGCAAGGCGAAATATCCTGTTTTGAACTTGCGTATATTTTGTTTGCCAAAGAGGAAAAAATTTCCTGTTTACATTTTATCCTCAACGACAAAAAAGAATTGATGGATGATAAGCAATTGGTTAAAATTGCGAAATTTGCCAATCAAAATAACATTCAGTTTGTAGCTTCTATCCTCAACGATAAGCTCCCTCAGGAACTTAACAATGATGAGTATATTATCATTAAGCTATCACAGAACGATAAATTATTCAGGATTGAAAGTCTGCCTCCGCATAAATCAAAAACCTCATGAGGAACTTAGGAGAGATTTTTTGGAAACTGATACCGCTGTTGATGAACAAGAAGAAGGAAGTACTGAAATGATTACAACTGATGGTGATGAGGCAAAGAACTCAATTTCCTCCATCGAACCCCAAAATGGTACTTTTCCAGATGCAACGTGAATCAAGCGTTGAAATCAGGTATTTCTTAAAACGATTGGATTACAAAAAATGGAACTTTTCGTACCCTGAAAAGACGGTTTTCCTGCCTATTACTGCTGAAATACTTGGTATATACGGCGTAACAAAGAGAAAAAAGAGTCAACACTTGATTCGCGTCGATCATATGCCGTAAGACAGCATCCAACACTATTTATGACCGTGCAACTAATGAAAATAACTTGGAGAATTGTTTTAGACCAATCCAAGAAAAGCACCCCGTCCGACCCAACCATACGGGAAAAGTTCAACACCTACCGCTTTGCCGACTACAAAGAAAAAGTAATAGACTTATTACAGCGCGTCTGCACCGTGAGCGTGGAGACGGTGAAGGTAGTTAAGGGGATGCCACAATCGGAATAGCTCTTATCTTTGCCGGTACGATTAACTACCGTGTACGATGAAAGCCTTTATTACCCTGATGTTTTGGTTACTGTTTACCACCCTTTTCGCCCAAAATGCGAAGATAGACAGCCTTAAAAAGGTCATCGCCACGACTAAGGTGGATACGGTGAAAGGGCGGAGTTTATGTAGGCTGTGTGATGAGTTGAGTAAAGAATATAAAAACAAGGAAGCATTACTAAGTGGGAATGAAGGCTTAGGAATTGTATTAAAAAAAAATGATCGTTGGGGCAAAGGGATTTGTTCTACTATTTTAGGTAAAACATATGCAGAAGTTGAAGATTATTCGACAGCATTAGCTTATTTTCAATCCGGTCTAAAAATCTTTGAACAATATAAAGATGAAAAAAGGATGCTTTTAATTCTGAATGCAATCGGAGTGCTGTACAATGATAAAAACGAACCAAAATTTGCGCTACAATTTCTTAATCAATCGCTTCGATTAGCTCAAAAAATTGGCAATGAAGAATATATTTCCATGATTTATGCCAACATGGGTATCAGCTTTAATAAGCAAGGAAAGCAACAATTAGCATTAGATTTTTATAATAAAGCGATTCAATTACTGATAAAAAATGAAAATTATGCGACAATGATAAATTTATATACAAACATAGGGGATTTATATTTTGAACTGGGTAATTACACTAAAGCCTTAGAATATAACTTCAAAAGTTTAGATATAATAGATAAATATAAGGGCAATCTTTCTAACCGATCGAGTACCTTATTAAGCATAGGAAATATATATACTTATCAAGGTGAATTTGATAAAGCATTAAGCTATTTTAATGAATCTCTTTTGATAAATCAAAAATTAGGCATTCAATCAGATATTGCAAATTCCTTTGTCAACATAGGAATAATATACAATCATAAAATGCAATATGAACAAGCAATTAACTATTTATTAAAAGCCTTATCTATTTTTGAAATGATGAACGATAAAGATGGAATTGCCTCCGTTTTGGGAAATATTGCTACCGTTTATGGAACGCAAAAAAAATATACCATTGCATTAGAGCAATTCCAGAAAGCATTAAAGATTTTTCAAAACATAGACAATCCAAAAGGCATAACTGAAAGTTTAATAAACATTGGTTATTGCTACATAGATTTAAGAAATCCAATTCTTGCCAAAACTTATGCTTTACAAGGATTAGAAAGGGCAATAAAGATTAGGAATTTGGAAATGACTAAAAGTGCCTCAGAGATTATTTTTCAGTCTGATACCTCTTTACAAAATTGGAAAAGTGCCTTTGAACACCATAAACTTTACAAGCAATATTCTGATTCCCTTCACAACGAAGACAAAGCCAAAGAGTTTGGACGTATCGAATCCCGCTACCAATTTGAGAAAGAAGCCGAAGAACAAAAACGCAAAGAAGCCGAAGCAAAACGCTTAGCCCAAATAGAAACCGAACGTCGGAATAACCTGCAATACCTTTCGATTTTTGGCGGTTTGATGGTCTTATTCGGTTTGTTAGCGTTTATCGGACGGTTTAGCATCCCCGTTCGGGTGCTGGATATTAGCCTCTTTGCTACCCTATTGATTCTCTTTGAGTTTCTCTTAATCCTTTTCGACCCTATTTTAGACCGGTACACGGGTGGCATTCCGATTCAAAAGTTGGTATTCAATTCCGTGATAGCGTTGGGATTTGCGCCCCTGCATGGCTTTTTGGAGAAAAAGCTACGTGGGCGGTTTGTGAAGGCATCCCCAAATTAGCCTACTGGCATATTTTGTTTCTACTCTTTAACGATTATTCCCCTCCATACTTGCGTTCCGATG
>Ga0209573_1000574_pt1 | contig 74364 bp, 60 predicted proteins | sample TNRBio252014_DNA_FD_185870 | JGI IMG/M metagenome (GOLD analysis project Ga0209573, IMG submission 185870) | Wastewater treatment Type I Accumulibacter community from EBPR Bioreactor in Madison, WI, USA - TNR Reactor_6/25/2014_ DNA (SPAdes)... | ecosystem: Engineered > Bioreactor > EBPR >...
CGCTCTGGTTGCTCCCCAGCATTGCCATATCCTCTGGCTGAGCGTTCATTATTATATCTAAGTTTAAATAAGCTCTCACTAAAAAACTAAATTAATTTTAAAAAGGTATTGACTACAAAATTAAATCCATTAAACTCTTTTTAAGTCATCACCTCTTTCAACATCAATTTGGACATCCCCGTTTTGTTTTTCCAAACAGAATCATCACTTCCTTTATGCTGTAAATACACAACAACAAAACCGCGTTTAGACCAATGCGACCCTAAATAGGCATTATTTAAACAAGAGCCCCCCAAACCATGACTAAAAATCAAAACAGGTGCGGTATTTTTTGAGTCTGGTAAATAAACGCGAATGGGAATATCACGGTTTCTTGTTTTGTCATGATACCGAATGTCTAATGTTCTTATTTGATTTTCTTGATTGCATTCCATCGGGTCATATTTATTAGCCGCTGACTTTGGGTCATTCTTCGAATCAGCTTTTAAGCTTGATTCTATGTTGATGCAACTCGAAAAAACAAATATTGCACAACCGATTTGCAACAGTGACATTCTCATAAATTCTCTTTCTAAACCAAAGTTTTTAGTTCATTAGCAACAAAAATGTCAATCAACCTAATAAGAATTTAAAATATGCTTAACCAGACTACTTTAATATACCCTTCAGAAAACAATTGGTTACAAATATTTAAAATATTCACCAATGTTTACCTTGTGTAAATTCAAGCTTTTCGATAAAACTTAGGGGATGTTTGAAACTCTTCTTTGAAGGCACGCGAAAAGTTTAAAGCATTATCAAAACCAAAGTCATAGGCAATTTCTTGAATACTTCTTGATGTTTTTGTTATTTGATCGGCGGCGGCTTGCAGTCGACACCGACGATGATATGCAATGGGGCCAACCGCAAAATTTTCTTTAAATAAATGCGATAAATGAGAGGAAGAAAGATTGGCAACTTTTGATAATTGTTGAAGAGATATTTTACAAAATAAGTGTGCGCGAATATACATAATTGCTTTTTGTAATTTCACATCAATATTATTATTTACCTGATGACTTTTTATATTTTGCAAATCTTCAAAAAATGGGTTCATGAGATCTAGGATTAATTTTTGCATTTGTTCTTCGCAATAGATGGGCATTTCGGCGAAAATTTTGATAAGTTTATAGAAAATGTCCAAGTAACTATCAACATTCACAAGTGGAATCCGATAGGGAAAAGTGGCATTATTCTCAAAAATGAAGGGTTGCATGAATGTCATTTCTTCATTTGAAAAATCGCATTGACCACCTGAGACAATATAGGATTTATGTCGATCTGCGTTATAATATAAATCAAAGTGAACATAAGGGTAAACCCCACCAGACAAAGAAAAAAAATGTTTTACTCCTGGTGGTATCAAACAGATGTCACCTTCAAATATTTTTATCTCACGATCTTCAAGGGTGATACTACCACCACCTTTTTCAACAATAAATAATTCGTAATCAAGTAATCGCCTAGAAGGCATAATTTTTTGAACTTCGGTATGTTTGGGGGTAAAAGGTAATGCTAAACGCACATAAGGGGATACAATTCGATTATGCATAAATAGCTCCGAAAATTCATAATAGATATGCAGCTTGCTTGTATATTATCATAATTTTGTGTTTATAAAGCATTTTTTGATATATTTTTAGCTAATTTTGATATTTAGGTTTATGGGTTAGCCTAATATAATAGGCTCAAAAACAAATGAAGGAGTAGATATATGGTTTCAGGAACATTGCAAGCCCCTCGTTATCAAAGAAAACACAAAATGATTACCGATTTATTTTGCCCAATACCTTCTAAAAAAGACGCTGGTCAATTTAAGCTTTCAAATGAGAAAGTAAATTTTTTTCGTCAAAATGGATATTTACCAAACAACAAAATATTAAACCAAGCCCAACTTGACCAGCTTAGAACTTCATTAGAAGATATTGTTCATGGCAGAAACCCATTCAAAAGCGACTTGGTTGGTAACGCTGTAATTGAACCTGATAAGGGGTTTGCTTATTTTCAGGGTGCATGGTATATTGATAAATTTTTTCACGATTTAGTTTTTCATCCTGCGATAACAGTTCCCATTACTCAATTGTTGGGCACCGAAAAAGTTAGATTTTGGCACGATCAGATTTTTTATAAGCCTGCCAACATTGGAAAAGGCGTCAGTTGGCACCAAGATTATTCTTATTGGCAAAGAACGCGACCTGCTAAACATATAACACTTTGGTTGGGTTTAGACGACGCAACAGCCGAGAATGGTTGTTTGGAGGTTATTCCTGAGTCACATAAATGGGGTTTATTACCTACGGTTGGTTTGGTATCCAATGAACTTGATAATTTAAAAGAACACTTGACAAGTGAGCAATTAGAAAATTTCAAACCAGTGAAAATTGAAATGAAAGCTGGTTTTGGTAGCTTCCATCACGATCACACAGTACATGGTTCTCAGCCAAACAAAAGCCTCTGCTCAAGAAGAGGTATCGTGTTAAATTATATGGCCTATGATGTGGTTTCTGCTGACGGCAGCAAACCGATTATGCCTTGTTATCCATTAATCCCTGAGGGTCAGATGATAGAAGGTGAACCTTGGCCAATTGTTTTAGATTTATCGTAAACCCAATCGCTATTTAATAGCAAGCGATCGTACGCAGTTTGGAAACGCAAAGCACTTTGTTTTTTGAAATGTTGCGATGGCCGATTATATTGTAGCGATATACATGAATTTTTGACTCCAAAAATGCAAGGAGTCGTTTTTTTTCGAAATTTTTTCATAAAAAATCAAAAAGTAGAGACGCACTATAGTCCGTCTCTACTTTAAAAGCATTGATTCAATGCAACTGCTGATTTTAGGTTTATCAGGGCAAAAGATTCACAAACTTTTATCCTGATGTCTAAAAATAATATTATGTATCCGCTTTGAAAAGGCTACGGTCAATTTCAAGCGATTTCATTATTTTTTGAAATGCGGCACGGGTTAACCCACATTTTTCAGCAGCATGTGTAACATTGCCGCCGGTTTTTTCTAAACTTTTAATAATTAATTGTCTCTGGAATTTTCCTATTACTTTTTGTTTGCCTTTTTCATAATCAAAGTCCAAAATTGCTTCGTCTTTTGCATCGGATTTTTCTTTTTGCAAATGTAGGTTGTGTGCTAAGATTTTATCCCCTCGGCACATAATAAGAGCACTTTGAATTACATTCTTAAGCTCTCGAACATTGCCTGGCCAATCATAATGAGTTAAGACATCTATAGCCTCGATAGACAATTGCGGTATCACAGTGCCTTCTGATAAACAATCGCGGGCGCAAATTTTTAAAAAATAATTTGCCAAAGCAATGATATCTTCTTTGCGCTCCTTTAATGGAGGTATACAAATCGACATTGTGTTAATGCGATAAAAAAGATCTTCTCTAAATTTACCATCTCTAATTAATTGATGCAAATTTTGATTGGAAGCGGAAACTAATCTAAAATCTACGGGATAGTCTTTATCAGAACCAAGCGGCCTTACCACTTTTTCTTGTAAAACACGCAATAATTTACCTTGAAACGATAACGACATAGAAGAAATTTCATCAAGAAAAATCGTACCGCCCATTGCTTTTGCAAACAAACCAATTCGTTCCGATTCTGCCCCAGTAAAAGCACCTTTTTTATGGCCAAATAACTCCGATTCTAGCAAAGTATCCGGTAATGCGGCACAATTTACGGCCAAATATTCTTTACTAGAATTTTTACTGTATTCATGCAAAGCTTTTGCGACAATTTCTTTACCTGTGCCTGTATTCCCTTCTATTAGAACAGCCACTTTTGTAGGCGCAACTTGTTTAACCAGCTCCATCACAGCTTTCATACCAGAGCTTTCGGCAATAATTGTGTTGTCACGGCTACTATCGAGTACGGCACGGCGTTCGGCTAAAATCTTGCGACCAACGCGCCTTACCAAATCTTTGATTTCATCATTATCAAATGGCTTCGAAATAAAATGGGCTGCCCCCGCCTGCAAACAATGAACCGCCAATTCAATAGTTCCAAAACCAGTAATTAATATGACTTCTGTAAATGGCCATTTGGTTTTAATAATCGAAAGAAGTTCATTGCCTTTCATGCCTGGCATAGACAAGTCTGACAAAACTAAATCATATTTTTCAGATTCAAACATTGTTAAGGCGATCTCACCGCTAGGGGCAGTGTTTACATTACAACCCAAAGATTTAACAATATGCTTCAAGCCTAAACAAACATCGGGCTCATCATCGACAATTAAAATCGATAATTCTTTAAATCTACTATCATCTGTCATTGTTTTCTCTCTTTTAAAATAGGTAATTCTACTCTGAAAATTGTTTGCCCTCGGTCTGATTTGACTAAATTCAATTTCCCACCATTTGCCTGTATCACGCGCGAGGCGTTAGATAAGCCTAAACCCGTCCCTTTACCAAGCTCTTTGGTCGTAAAAAATGGCTCGAAAATTTTTGCTTTGTACTCATCGGGTATCCCTGGCCCATTATCTTCTACTTCTACAATCACCATTTTATTATCAAAACTATTCATCGAGCGCAATGTGACTAACCCCTTTTTGCCATCAAAACATTGTAAAGCATTTATTAATAAGTTCACAAAAACCTGGCGAAGTTGTACGGGGTCACTTAAAACTTGAGTAAGCGTGGCACGCAAGTCGCATCTAAACGAAACATCATTTTTTTCACACATAGGTTTTAAAAATATCATGATCTCATCTAAAATAACAGCTAATTCCAATGCCATCATCACTGGCTTTGAACGGTGTGATTGATTCAGTAATACTTGAACCGTTTTTTTGCAAGTATCCGTGTTTCTTTTAATTACAGCAATATGCTCCTGAAACGGTGAATCGCTTGGCATATCACTTTCCATCATTTGCGTAAACATTGAAATTGCAGCTAATGGGTTATTAATCTCATGGGCCACCGTTGCTGCTAATTGCCCTAAAACCGACAAACTCTCTTGATGGGATTGCATTTCATTTTCAAGCTTTTCTTCCAGCAATTTTCTTTCTGTAATATCAAATCGAATTGCAATAAAACTGACAACCATATTGTTTGAATCAAAAATCGGCGCAATACAGGTATCAACCCAATAAAGCTTGCCCGATTTTGTTTTATTACAAATTTCCCCACGCCAAACTTTGCCACTATTAATCGTTTTCCATAAATTTTCCATAAAACTCTTGGGATGATAACCAGAATTAATAATTTTATGGGTCTTGCCTAAAACTTCTGCAAGAGTAAATTCAGATATTTCTAAAAATTTGTCGTTGGCATAAGTGATAACCCCCTGCAAATTTGTTTCCGCAACAATCGCCGTTTTATTCAAGGCAACCATTATTGATTTCTCACGCAGACTTTTTATATTGTCCATAAATTAGCCAAATAAAATTTCTAACTAAAAACCGCTCTTAATACATTCGAATTGGGCAAATTAGCAAAACTCATTCCATACAGCATTGTAAACTTATTCATTCAATATTTCTGAATTTTTAAGCAAAATATTTTCTATTTGTTAATATTCTTCTTTGAAAGCCGTCTTTTACAGAGAGACGCGCATACTAAAGTTTACATCGGTGCAAAAGAAAGTTAGCACTACAAATCTTAACGATAATTTTTATAAATTCTAGGTCGATCCAACGAACAAATCACATCATAAGGAATAGATTGCTTCCAACGAGCCCAATCTTCAACCGTTACTTCATTATTGCCATCTTTGCCTATTAAAGTGACAATATCTTCAATCGCAACATCCCTTAAGTGAGAGACATCAACCGTTATATAGTCCATACTAACACGACCTAAAATATTACAAAAGGAACCGCCTATCAAAACTCTTCCATTTTCTTTAGCGCCAAATGGCATTCCATCCGCATACCCGAAAGGTATGGTTGCCACTTTTTTATTTTCCGTCAACTTATAAGTTTTTTGATACCCGACAGTATCACCTTTTGTTAAATTTTTAATATTGATAATCTTAGACTGCAAATTTAAGACTGGTTTCAAATAATTCTCTCTTGCCGTAATTTCGCTTTGCACTCCATAAATATTAATACCCGTTCTCACATGGCTGAACCCTTGATAAGAATCGGGCATAAAATTTATGGCACTAGAATTACCAATGTGGGTATTTTTTAAAATAATTTTTTTATCCAAAAAAAATGCCAATACTGATTTAAATAATTTTAGTTGCATTCTGGAATGTGGGTCATTTAAAAAGTCGCCATTTGTAAAATGAGAATACAACCCAACAATTTCAATATTCTCATTATTTTTTAAAAGCTCCCATTTTTCATAGATTTCAGTGGGCTTTAAGCCTAACTGTCCCATTCCAGTATCTAAATTAATTTGAACTTTTAGTTTTTTATTTTTATTTATAATTTTAAACCAATCTTTTATTCTAGTGAATGAAGTTATCGGGCACACAAAATTATTTTCCTGTGCAACAGCTAATTCTTTGTCAAATACATCACCCAATATATGAATTTCACCAAAATAGGGCGAGAGTTCCATTGCTTCTCTGATATCAGCAACCCCTGTTGTTTTTACCCCTTTGCTTGATAAAAATCTACCGATTTCTACCGCACCCATACCATAAGCGTTTGCCTTCAGAACAGGCATCAACAAAGTGGGGGCTACTCTTAACGACATTCTTTGAATATTTTGATAGAGCAAATCTAAATTGATATGAAGCTGAACTCGATGTAGGTCTGACAAAAAAATTCCTTTGAGATTTATTTGCAAAAAATTATAAGACCTGTCATCATTCTGTAAACAAATTAGTGGTTAATTATCAATTAATTAAAAATTAACGCCGAATTCTTCAGAGACACTGCCGTCCGAAACAACGATTTTATTGTCATTTTTTTTCTAAGCGTAGCACCACCAAAACTCTCTAGTTTTTTCTGAACTTAAGCTACCGAAACACAAAAACAATTAACTTTAATTATTCAATACAAACGCGCATAATTTCAGCCAAGCCTGTAAAACCACTTAACACTTTAATGATTCCGTCTTGTTTTAAAGTTATCATACCTTGCTCAACAGCCAACTCACGAATTAGACTAGCTTTCGCTCTGGTAAAAATAGCATGTTTCACTTTTTCATTGGAAATTAATATTTCGTGAATACCTAATCGTCCTTTAAACCCTTTGCTGCAATTACTACAGCCAACTGGTTCATAAATATCAAAGGCCATTTCATCCAATTTTAAGCGATCCCACATACTATCGTTGCCGAAGGCATTTTTATAATAGGCAATAATTTCAGGTGTTGGGTCGACTTTTCTTTTACAAACTTTGCATAATCTTTTTACTAAACGCTGAGCCAAAACCAACAAAAAGGAATCCGCAAAACTGAATGGGTCAATACCCATATCTAACAAACGCGTAATAGTTTCAGGGGCGTTATTGGTGTGAAGCGTACTCAACACAAGGTGCCCCGTCAAAGCAGCTTCTACCCCTGTACTGGTAGTTTCCATATCTCTCATTTCCCCAATCATAATTACATTTGGGTCACCACGCAAAAAGGCACGCATACAGCGCGCAAAGTTCAAACCAATTTTAGGCTGGCATTGCACTTGACGCAAGCCCGTCTGTTGAATTTCAACCGGGTCTTCGGCTGTCCAAATTTTTCTAGTTGGTTTATTCAAATGGCCTAAAACACTGTGGAGGGTCGTCGTCTTACCTGAACCTGTTGGCCCTACCACAAAGATAATGCCATACGGTTTTACTATGTTAACTAATAAATTCTCTAATACATAAGGGTGAAAACCCATAGCCTCAAGAGGCATTGGTTTTGCATCCGCTAAAATACGCATTACAACATCTTCTAAGCCACCCACCGTAGGTATCGTCGCAACACGCAACTCGATATCTTTAGGGCCAAATTTTTTAAACTTTATCTTGCCATCTTGCGGTAATCGTCTTTCAGAAATATCTAGATCACACATAATTTTAATTCTAGAAATCAAGGCCGATTTATACGATTTAGGTATACGCATCTTTTCGTCACAAGTACCGTCAATTCGATAACGCACGATGGTGTCGGTTTCTAAATACGGCTCAATGTGAATATCCGATGCACCAAGATTATAAGCATTCAAAATAATCGTATTCACCAATTTTACAATAGTTGAATCGTTTTCATGGCCCTCTTCTTCAACCTCATCATCGACCATTTGCTTGTCGATTTCAGCAGCATCCAAACCAATCTCTGCTAACACATCATCAACATTGTCATTGATCTGCGTTTCAGCTGATTTATACACTTCTTCTATGCCTTTAGTCAATTGACGGATAGTCGTTAACATCGGCCTTAATTCTGAAGTATGCGTAAAAATCTTGATATCGTCTAAAGCAATAATGTCGAAAGGGTTACACAAAGCAACCGTCAAACTATCACCTATTTTAGAAATAGGCAAGACACCATAATGAACAGCCATCTCTTCATCAATGACTTCTTTCATCTCCTTGGCAATAGAATAATTTTCTAAACGAATGGGGGATATCTGAATCTCTTCTGCCAGAGTCGCTAAAAAATCATCCTCTGTCATTATTTTTTCATCAATTAAAATTTTTTCCAAGTACATCTTTTTTTTCTTGGCAGCGAGCTGTAGCTCTTCGGATTTTTCAGATGTAATCTTACCGTTCTTAACCAATATACTTGCAATCTTACGGTCGTACCCGGGCATGTTAATTACGGTTTCAGCCATTTCTAAATCCTTTTCTCGAAATCTCGAATTATGAAGGCAATAATTCTATTCATTTAGCTAAAAGGGTCAATCTTTGTTATCGACTAAAAAATCGAAAAAGGTATTTATTGTCGAAACACAGTCGGAAATAACCAAATTAAATTGGTCCCAATTTAGTACTTCTAAAATTAATCCCTCTTATGCTTGCTGGGTTAGTTTTAAAACCTGTTACCCCCGATCCAACAGCTTATAATTTTAGCAGATACTAACCTCTTAATCATCAAAGCCTTATCATTGAATGGCAACCAGAATACTCATGGCTAAAATGCCAGATTTCTAGCTTTACACCAGCTAATTTGAATACATTTCTAGATATCAACATAAAATGAAGCCTATAGTTGGCCTAATTTTTCAACAAAGTTCTCAAAAAATATTAAATTTTTAACGACTCAACACTTACTTCGAATACATACTCAGTGTCTTTGATTATGACAACAAACCATTTCAGCCAAGCATTAAATTTTATTAATGACCACGAATACAAAACGACTCCACAAGAAAATCTATCAAAACTAATACGAAAAAAATTTCCGCATTGGCCGTTACCATTAATCGGGCTAGTTTGCGAACAAAAAGAACTGCGACTAAAAGCGAGTCAAAAATTTAAAAATGCATCTCAAATGATTTTTACAAGAAAAGGTCTTGAGCAAAGCACTTCAGAAACCATTTCAAATTTTACAGCAAGTTTGTTTTCAAAAAAATCGGAAGCTCTTGAAGTTTGTTCTGGCATTGGCGGCAATTCTATTGGCCTAAAAAATAACTTTGAAAATCTAACAACGGTTGAACCTGACCCAATTCTTAACGAAGTTCATAAACATAATTTAAATCTATATTATCCTGACAATCAAATCAAAAGGATTCATTCAGAGTTAAAATGTGATCACTTAAAATCATACCCTTGCATCTTTATTGACCCAGATCGCAGAGCAACGGGTAGTCGCTCAAATTTGCTGAAAGATCATTCCCCTGATATTAAAATGATATTAGAAAATTGTAAAGAAAACCAAGAAGTCATTTTTAAATTTTCACCGATGTTAAACTCTAGCGAAACTGTAGCTGGCTACAAGTATTTGTACTTAGCTGATGAGATGGATTTAAAACAAAATCTTTGGTATAGCCAAAGTTTAGAGTCAATAAAAATAAATTTTGTAATTCATTTTGCTAACGAAGTTTTTAGCAATCAAAACTATCCTGTAAACACCAAACTAATAAATAAAAACGAATGTATATTTGAAATGAACTCTGCTATTATTAAGGCTGGGGAGAGTTTTAAAGTGGCGCAACATTTCGAACTCGAACCTCTATTAAATAGCCAAAAGCATTATATTGGTGCCGCAAAAAGCATTTATCCTTTTGCAACTACTTGGGATGTAATCGCAAAAGAAACTTACCACCCTAAAAAGATTACTGAATTTCTAAAAGCTCAACCTTTTGAACGATTTGATTTTAAACCAAACGGTATAGACGAAAAAGAAACAAAGAACTTGATTAGCAAGTGGGGCAAAGGCCAAGGCAAGGCAGGCACAGTTTTTATTTTCAAAAACAAAGATTTTAAACAAATTTATCTGACTAATAAAATTTCTCCAAACGAATAATGTATATTTTCATTCAAAATTTAGAGCTAAACATTAAATTTTTCTTATTTTTAATTCAAACTATTGATTGCCAGCTATATGCCATGAATGCTTGTAACTGCATATAATTCAAGCACTTATAGATTCGCCTGTCATAAAACAAGAAATTTAGACTTGAGGCATTTTGAATTTTAGAAATGATGAGTATAATGCCTCGCCTATTTTTCTGCAAAATGGAAACAAATTCCTTTTTTCTATGGTTTTTGTCAGTTGAAAACAATTATGCAGCGGAGATAACTCGATGGCAAAAAAACAATCTGTTTTAAAATTAGCGCGTGAAAAACAAAAAGAAAGCGAAAGAGACGATAAGAATCGCGTAAAAAAAGTAAATGATACCCAAGCAAATCGTTTAGAATTAAAAAACATCATGAAAAAAGCGGGGCACAATTCCAAACAAATCGATGAAATTGTAGCAAGCATGAAAGATAGCGAAATTCAAACTGCTCTTGAGAATTACAAGAAAAATAATCGCTAGCCTCAAGATGCATAATTCTTTAGCTCAAACGCCACAACCATTGCTTAAATTTGGCTCCATCTAAAGCTACTGCGGTATTGATGTCAAAGCAGAAATTCTTAGCTTCACAAGTTAAACCTAGAAAAAACACTTTACACATTTTACATCTCTTAAAATGTGTAGGTAACTAAATGGAACTACACCAGATTTGGGTCGGTCTGGCAACCCAAAAAAATACGCTGAATAGGTATATTAAGACGGGCTTGAACCCGTCTTAAACAAAATTTAGAGAAATGAAATTAGATTAACCAAAATAAGCAATGGGAATATTAACGACTCAATCTTTTAATTCTGGCAATTTAACACCTTCAAATTTTAATGGAAACTTAGTGCTAAGCTTTCGTAATATTTTGTGAGCTATTTTTTCTTTCAAAATATCTTTTTGAACGGCATAATCCCAAGAGCGCACCGAACCATTTGCGGGAACTTTCAATGCTATAGCATTGGCTAGATCAAGGGTTAAAAAATTATTGGAAATGCAAGTTTTAATGAAAAGCGAATCGGCTTTATGCAAATTTTCGGTTTTTAATTTTATTTCATTAATAGAAATCCTGCCGGATTCATAACTTCCTTTTTCTTTAGCTGGCGATACAGTTGCATACTGATGATCAATATAAGATTCTAAAACTTCATCCACAGTTTCTTTGGTTAGATATTGCATCTCTACAACAACATCCCATAGGTGAACAGGTTTTCCCTTTTCTTTAGACAGTTTGGCTTGTTTCTCTTTGCATTCTTCAATTCTTTTTTCTGAAACTAGTTTTAAATGCGTTAATGTTCTCTCGAAAATATAATCATCTACTTGAATTTCATCAGCCACAGTCAAGCTCCTTCTAAATCTGTTCTTTAATCAAAATCAAATCGTTTCCACCACTATCTAGTTCTTTATATTCTACAGAGGTCATACATTTTTTAATCAACTCTAGACCTATTCCGCCTACTTTTTTCATTTGAAAGCGCTTGTTTACATCAACTGGTTTTTGTGCCAGCGGGTTAAACAATTCGCCTTTATCCATTATATGAATTTTTATTTTTTTATTCTGAGCATATATTTGAAGTACAATTTCAAAACTAGTGTCGCCTTTGCCTGCATAGGCAATTACATTGGCGCAAGCTTCATCTACAGCCTGAATCACCTGATATTCATTTTCGTCAGAAAATTCAAGAGTCGCAAAAAGCCCTCTTAAAGCACCACGAATCAAACTTAAACTTGGCGTAATTGATGGCACACGAATATGATAGGGGTGTTCCACCTCCACCTTTTCCGATTTTACTTGACCTTGAGAATTTACAACAAAACTTGCCTCACAATAGGGGCAAGAATATTTACCTTGAGAGGGAATTTTAAAAAATCGGCTACACGAATTACATTGATAAGAAAAAGGGAATACAATCACTTCATTAGCATCAGAAGCAGAACTTGAAGTCTTTGCTAACTCCTTTAACGCATTATTTAAAGTCGCATGAAATACATAGATATTTTGCAAACCTAGTAACTCAAATACTTTAAAGATTTTATCTGAAGTTTTAATGAAGATCATTTCGCCAGAATTTAAATGTAGCTGGTCAATGTAAGGGATAAACATACTCATACCACTACTATTGATATAAGTCAATTTCTCAAAATCAATAATAATGCGGTTCAAATTTTTGCTCAGAGCTTGTTTTATATAATTATTTAACTTTTCCATTGTGGTTGCTTCTAACGAACCCGCTACCTTTAGCATTACGACTTCTTTTTCATCATATTCTGAAACAAACTCTTCATATAAAACATCAAATTTTATCTCAATCTCTTTGCCTATCGATTGGGCTTTATTAGCAGGTTTTGAAGATCTAAACTCTTCAAGATCTTTCATAACCTCTTTAGCCGATTGATATCTAGAATCGGGGTTTTTACGCGTCATTTTTCTAATAATTTGTTCAATTGCCGTTGGAATTGTTCGAACACTTTGCGATATTTTGGGCAAATCGGACTCTAAATGAAGTTTAAAAATTTTCTCAACACTGTCTGCTTTAAAAGGGATTTCGCCTGTCAGCAATTGATAAAATAAGATGCCTGTACTATAAATATCAGTCGCTGGCGAAATGGAATGACCTTTAATTTGTTCAGGCGAAATATAATGAGGCGTTCCGCTGATGATATCAGTGCCTTCTAAAAATAACTTTGTTTGAGCTGCTAAACCAAAATCCGTCACCTTAACTCGATTGACAGAATCCATCATTATATTCGACGGCTTAATATCGCGGTGCACAATCCCTAATTTATGAGCATGTGCTAAGGCTTTTAATACTTCATAAATTATTTTAGCGCTTTCTCTTAGTGAAAATTTTTCTTTTTTTACTAATACTTTTTCTAGAGTATCACCACGCACAAATTCAAAAACAAAATAATATATATCATCTTGCTCTTCAAACAAAAAAATACTTGTAATGTTGGGGTGATTTAACATAGCAAGAAGCCTTGCTTCTTTTTTAAATTTTTCTAGTGCATCAGGGGAATTCGTTAATTTTGGCGATAAAACTTTAACTGCCACATATCGCTTTAAAAAGGATTCGCGAGCTAAATAAACGGTACCCATAGACCCTTTACCTAAACACGACTCAATACGATATCGACCTAACTTTTTGCCTACCAAATCATCTACTTTGCCGATTTCTGCAATAGATGGTTTTTTTTCTTCGGCTCGGATACCTACTTTTTCCTTTGGAATTTCGGCAGTTTCATTTAGATCAGCATTATTTTCAATACTCATTTGAACTTTATTTCCTCTAACAACTTTTTTCTATATTTGTGATTTTGTTAATTCGATTGATATGTCTTTCGCTTTTTGAAAAGGCCGTGTTAAAAAACACATGTGTAATTGACAATGCCAAATCTAAGCCCACAACGCGCGCACCTAACACTAACACATTTGCATCATTGTGCTCTTTCGCCATGCGTGCCATAAATTCATTGGTACACAGAGCGGCACGAACACCCTTTACTTTGTTTGCCGAGTAAGACATGCCTAAACCAGTACCGCAAATCAAAACCCCCATTTGACATTCATTGCTAGCAACTTGTTTGGCAACTTTTAAAGCATAGTCTGGGTAATCAACAGAATCCACTGAGTTTGGCCCTAAATCTACAACCTGGTACGACAAGTCCTTTAAAAAACCAGCAACACTTTCTTTTAGCTCCACACCCGCATGATCAGACGCAATACATATTTTCATTTTTAAACCTTAATTTAAAATTTTATTTAACACCTTTACGCAACTGCTCAACATAATTCATCATATGTTTGCCAGGGCATTTTGTTCCCGTAAAATGCTCATGAGCAAAAATATTATTGTTTTTTATGTTATACTTTTTTTGTAAATAGTCTACAAATTCGAACAATGATTTTTTCTGTGCCTCATTAGGGCGATATAATTCAAAATTACCAATTAATACAACCCCAATATTGCCAATATTATTTTTGCCTTGAGCATGTGCACCTTGGTATTTAATATTCCGACCCTCCCATATCCGACCGCTCTGATCAATTATGTAGTGATATCCAATATCCGCCCAATTTCTTTGATGCTTATGTAAATAAAGTATTTTTTGCACTTTTAAAATTGCACTTCCTGAATATTGAGTATCGTCATCAGGCATAGCTGTATGGTGTATCGTAATTCGATGAATATTGGTCATCGGGTCCAAATCAAATATGACGGGGCCTTCGTTTGTCCATTCGCTTCTTGGAATAATTTTAATTTTGTCAATTTTCTCTTCTTCCATTGGCCTTAATTGTATGACATTTTCATAGGGTCGCGGCCGATCTACTGGTGGCGTATTACAACTTACAAAAAATACACAGAAAAATATAATTACTAAACTTAAAAATTTACAATGAATCAACTCTAGTTCCTTTGTTAATTTGGTTTCTATTGTCCCAAGTACGCCAAAAATGGCAAAAGATTTTAATAAAATAATCGATGGTTTATTATAGATGGTTTTGCTCCAAAAAATTTGACTTTTCAGGCTAATATACAAAATAGGTTGATTTTTTATTTTTAAGCACCAAAATGGTTAAATATTGGCAGACATGTTTATAATACAAAACTCTTTTTTATTAGAAAATCGTTAGATTAATACACTTTAATATGAATGAAATAGATACCTCTAGTCTTGCCAAAATGGGCACCAAACCAATTGGGGGTGCTTCCGTAACTTTTTATACCAATGATGCCAAAGATACTTTGTATCTGGAAGGCAATTTAATTGATGCAAACCAAGCCCCTAATATGGCGGTATTGAGGAAAGTGACCCAATCTCTGAAAGGCACTTTAATAGAAGAAAACGCTCAAAATTTCTTAAAAGATTTGCTGCAAAAGAAAAAAGCAGCCTGCACCCAAATCATGGTTTCAAAATTACCGCAACATGGTATCGGCAGAATTTTTATCAAAGGCACTGATTCCGAATTTGTAAAAACCGGCGAAATCATTGGTCGACTTTCCCCACCTCAACCTGGCGTAAATGGCTCAAATCTCTTTGGTCAAGAGCTACTCGCAACCATCAGCAGCGAAATTGTTTTTTCTTACGACGAAACGATACTTCTCAAAGACGATAACATAATTGCATGTCGCGATGGCAAATTGATTTATGATGAGGTCAATAAAACGCTAACCGTCAATGCCCCATATTCTTTTGAAATGTCAGAAGATAAGACCGAGGGGTATTTAACCTATATTGATAGAATTCCTCTAACAAAAGAAATTATCAGTAAAATTTTATCAGAAAACAATGTAGTTTTCGGTGTTCTTGAAGACCAAATCAAAGAAGTGATTAGGGTGCATCAAGAAACTAAAAAACCAATTAAGAAACATTTAATTGCCAAAGGAATTCCGTTAGTAGAAACAAAACACGGTCGCATTATTTTTAATTTTGAACAAAACATTAAACGAAATTTTGACGAGAACAAATCTGGCAAAGTTGATCATAAATCAAACAATACGATTCAGAATGTTAAAAAAGACGATCGAATAGCCATTATAAAAAAACCGGTACTAGGCAAGCAAGGTCGCAACATTCAAGGTGCGTTTATCAGCCCCGCAGAGCCTCGCGAAGCGGTTTTGCGCTGTGTTAAAAATGTTAGAGTTAGCGAAAACCAACTAGAGTTTTTCGCTGAAAAAGAAGGTTCACCAGTCTATAAACATGGCACTATATCCGTTGTGGATTTAATGGTTATTAACGGCAACCTAAGTCTCGCAACAGGCAATATTGAGTTTGAAGGTTCCGTGTATGTCGAAGGCGATGTTGGTTCTGATTATATCATTAAAGCCGAAGGGGATATCACCATAGGCGGAAGTGTGGGTAGCAGCACCTTAATTGCTGGCGGCAAAATTCAAATCGGTCAAGGATTTAATGGGCGCGGTATTGGTAAAGCCGAATGTGTTGGCGATTTATCCATTAAATTCATGAAAGAAGTCAATGTAAATTGTGAAGGCAATGTAATCGTTGAAACCGAAGCATTAAATTGCAATCTCAATATTTTAGGTCAACTATTAATGGAGAAATCCAACCTAATTGGCGGTGAAGTCAATTGTCTTTCTGGTATATTCGTGAATGAAATCGGTTCTTCCTTAGGCCTGAAAACGCGCGTAAACCCTGGTATTAATTATTTGTTTAGTAGTAGAAAAACAACTCTCGAAAAACGCATAGAAGAAATTAAAAATAGAACCTTAGAAATAAACAATATCATTGGCCCCATTCTAAAAGACAAAACAAAACTCGCCGTTCTGCAACCTGAAAAAAGACAAAGAGTTATTGAGATGGTGAATGAGCTTAAAACCTTAAAAGCCGAAAGCGACACAACCCAACAAGATTTAATCAGATTATTTGAAGAAAATAAATCAAATAAAGTAAACGAAGTTGTGGTCTATGGCAAAGTCTACCCCGGCTCAACCTTTAAAATTGGGTATAGCTCAAAAGAATTCAAAACAGAACTAGCAGGCCCAATTCTGATTACTGAAGATATTGAAAATCGCACTGTGCGGATGGGCCCCATCAAAATGCGAAACCGCCCAACACCTACTACGAATCAATCTATAGACGACAATTAATCTAAATTTCGCGGACGATAGTTTAAAACAGCCTACTTCGAATGGTTTTTTAAATTCTTAAGTAATTTCTCTAATTCTTGTACATAATGGGGGCTTAAATCTTTGACTATTAGAGAATTTAAAAAATCTTCTGCGGTTGCAAAATCATTTAAATTGTCAACGCAAACTTGAAAGCCTTTTGTAGCCGCTAGCAATAAGACTTTTTCATCTTGTGTATATTCCGTTGCTTCTACAAAGCAATCAAACGCCGCCTTAAAATTGCTTCTTTCTTGGTGAATAGTACCTAAATGAATTAATAATGGCGATGATTTTGAAAGTATCGGTAAATGAGAACTTAAAATTTTATAACATTTTTCAAACTTCTTTTTTTTCAAATAGTATTCTACAAAAAATATTAGCCTGTTTTCTGATTCCAAACTAAAACTCTTTGAAGCGATATACATTCTAATGACAAATAATATTTCCACTAAAAAAAGAAATGCCACTATGGCTAATGGTATATCTACATACATTGAATCGGCTGCAAACGCATTGCCTTTTATCAAAATAAAAATTCCCAAGCCCAAATAAGTAATATCAACTAAAAGCTTATTTATGATAATACCAGAAAACACTCCTCGCCAATAAAGCATCAGCCGAATACCAAGTAAAAATAAAATGAAAATTTTAAGATATAAGAACAAAATTCACCCTTTCTTATTACTTTTTTTCTTACAACTAATTAAAACACTATGCCCCTCAGATGATATTACCAAAAGCTTAAATTCACTATATTGACTCATCGCCATAGCTAACCCTAACAACGGCCCCATCGAAAGATAAAATATAAATTGTGGGTATCTAACAAGCTCAATTCTCAAACCTTTAAATATATCTGCATCGGCTTTTTGATAATTAAAATATACCCATCGCTCTAGCTTGTTGTCAAAAACTTTTGAATTCTCATTCAAATTAAAATAGGTATCAATAATATCTGCTAAATTTTCATCAGGTGTTAACCACGGCTTGCCTCGATTCAACACGCATTCAATTGTAAAAGATTCAAAGGAACCTTCAGGCTGTAAATTCGAAAGATATAACATTCCACCTAACTTTTTCATCGGGGTTTCTACTGGAAAAATATCCTCGCCCGCCCCAATAAACATGGCTTCAAATTCTTTAGTTTTTAATAACTCAATGCTATCGCAAAGAGATTCCATTGCAGAAGTCTCCATGCAATGATACCCCCCAGAAATCCCTTTAAAATGGTGCTCGATTGCTAAAGCAGAACTACTACTGTTGTGAATTGTTTGAGGCACCGTTAATGGCGAAATTTTATGCACGCCTTTTTCATGAAGCCGATTAAATTGCTCCGAAAGTTTTCGAATACCGCCAGTGACAGACCCACAAAGTATTCCGATTTTATCGGGTGGTATAGAAAGCTGAGTCATCTCATGCAAAATACTACAGACAGATAAATGTTGTAAAAACGAAAAAGAGAAAGAGCGCGTTAGAATTTCGCGAGGTATAGGCATAATTGTTTCGGAGGGCATAAATAGACCCCTCCGAAACTGAAATATTTGCTCAGTTGTTTCAGTCTCGGCACAACCGTAAGCTGAAAAAAGGCTGAAAAACAAAGTTTTTTTTAACTACTTTGTGGCGTTTTCAATATATTTTACAGCATCACCAACTGTATTGATTCCTGTTTCTTCTTCTGAAATCTCAATATCAAAATTGTCTTCGAATTCCATTACTATTTCTGCGATATCAAGTGAGTCCGCACCTAAGTCCACAAAAGTAGCTTCCATTTGGCATTGTTCACTTGTAACACCTAGTTTTTCCATAATAATTTCAATCACTTTGTCTTTAACGCTAGACATTTTGCTTACTCCTTAATAATACTTATTTTTTAGTTCAACTTTTCTAAATCTGAAACATTATTTATACTAACAACATTAACATCTTTGTTTATCCTTTTGATCAAACCTGCTAAAACCTTACCTGGCCCAAGCTCTACAAATTCCGTATAACCAAGCTCAACTAATTTTTCAATCGTTTGATACCACTTTACAGGAGCCGTTAATTGCTTAACAACTGCTGCCCTAATTTCATCTTCCCCCTTTACAACATCCGCTGTTACATTTGAGTAAACAGCATTTTCCGTCATGCGAATGGCAATCTTTCCAACTGCATCTCGCAACCCATTTTCCGCACCCGCCATCAGTGGCGAATGAAAGGCCCCCGAAACAGAAAGGGGTATTACTTTACGCGCACCAGCTTCCACTAGTTTTACTGATGCCTCTTCAACAGCCTTCTTCTCACCAGAAATCACAATCTGGGAGCGGCTATTATAGTTTGCACTCTGAACAATACCATTAACATTTTGGCAAATCTGATCAATCACTTCAAAATCAAGATTTAAAACAGAAGCCATTGTTCCATTGGTATCCGTCGCAGCTTTTTGCATAAATTGTGCTCGTTTTTGAACCAGCCCTAACCCCTCTGCAAAACCCCATGAGCCACAAGCACTATGTGCCGTAAACTCTCCCAAACTTAACCCCGCATAAACGGTTTGAGCGGAATGTTTGATCTTACCTAGAGACTTCAAAACTTCCCAAATAGCCCAGCTGGTTGTATAAATTGCTGGTTGACTATTAATTGTTTGGGTTAACATGTCTTCTGGACCTTCAAAACATAATTTACTAATGGAGAACCCTAGTTTTTCATCAGCAATTCCATAAATATTTCTAGCAATTTCGTATTGCTCATAAAAATCTTTTCCCATACCTACAAATTGCGCCCCTTGCCCAGGAAAAAGATAAACAGTTCCAGTCATTAAAATACCCCTATTACCATTTAATAAGTGTTGCCGCCCAAGTGATACCGCCACCAAAAGCCGGACACAAAATCACATCGCCCTTTTTAAAACTTCCTGCCCCTTCTTCAATTGCAATGGGAATGGAAGCCGCAGAAGTGTTACCATATCGCTCTAAATTAATAATTACCTTTTCAATTGGAATATTAAATTTTTCAGCCGTCGCTTGTAATATGCGAATATTGGCTTGATGTGGCACCATCCATGTAATGTCTTTTTCCGTAAGCCCAACTTGTTTAACAACTTGAGCCGAGGCATCTAATAAATGTCTTACGGCATGTTTATAAATATTTTTACCTTCCATTTGAACATAGCTTGAATGTTTATCGCCTGGTCTACCGGGTATTTCAAGTAAGTGCTTATATTCACCATCAGACCCAGCATATGTACCTAAAATTTCATGCCCTTCTTCATTCGTGCCAGAACTAACCACTGCAGCACCCGCTCCATCACCAAACAAAATGCATGTTCCGCGATCTGTCCAGTCTAAAATTTGTGAAATTTTTTCTGAACCAATTAATAAAATATTCTTATAAATACCAGAGGAAATAAGACCTTGGCTTATTTGAAGCCCATATAAAAACCCACTGCACATTGCGCTAATATCAAAAGCTATAATGCCATTTAAACCAAGTTTATGTTGCGTTATACAAGCCGTTGATGGGCTAGGTTGATCTGGAGAACAAGTTGCTAATATTAAGCAATCAATATCTTTTAAATTCAAACCCGCAAGCTTAATTGCTTCTAAACCAGCTTTAGCTGCCATATCTGAAGTCATTTCATTATCAGCAGCTATACGACGCTCAACCATTCCCGTGCGTTCTTTAATCCACTCATGATTTGTATCAACCATTTTCGATAAATCGTGATTGGTCAAAATTTTATCTGGCACATATTTAGCGATGGATCGCAATATTGTTTTCATTTTGACTCCTCTGAAGATTCAACAAGTGTCGGAGTCAGTACCTTTAACTCGTTAACAATTTGATTATTTAAATTAAGTTCGATTGCCTTTTGCGCTACACGCAAGGCATTAAATACCGCCAAGGCATTCGCTTTACCATGGCCAATTACACAAATTCCATTCACACCTAGTAACAATGCACCACCTAATTCAGAAGGGTCTGTTTTCTGCTTTAAACTATTAAAAACTGGGCTTAACAACCAGGCACCTAGCTTACTAATCATGTTCGATTTAATTTCTTTTTTAATGGTACCAAAAATACTTTTAGCTAGTTGCTCACAAGACTTCAATAAAACATTACCCGTAAAACCATCGCAAATAATCACATCAAAGGTGCCTTTGAAAACATCGTCCCCTTCGGCATTACCCTTAAAATTAATATTCGAGGCCGATAGCATTTTAAAAGCTTCTTTTGTCAAATCATTACCCTTTGCAACTTCTTCCCCTACATTCATCAAACCCACTCGGGGGTTAGCTATCTGAAATACCGTTTTTGAATAACAATACGCCATTACGCCAAAACTTACTAAATGCTCTGACTTTGGAAGCACACTCGCACCCATATCCATCATCACACAAGGGCTACCACCAAAAGTCGGGAAAGGTATTGCTAAACCTGGTCGTTTAACACCAGGCAAGACACCTAACATTAATTGACATGCAAATACGGATGCTCCCGTATTACCCATCGTAACAAAGGCATCAGCTTCTTTTTCACGCACCGCCATCACTGCCAGTCGAATCGAAGAATCCTTTTTTGACTTATAAGATTCCCGAGGTGAATCTTCCATTGTCACTACTTGGGAAGCATGCCTTATCTCTACTCTAGGATTGCCAAAAGCACCAATTCGCTTTAATTCTGCTTCTAATATTTCTTGAGGGCCAGTCAATAAAAATGTAGTTGATTCATCTGAATCAAGAAATAACTTCAAACCATCTGAAATTTCCGTAGGGGCAAAATCGCCCCCCATAATGTCTAAAGCTATTCGCATGCCAGCCCGTTAGAACTAATAACCCTTGACCTTCACGGCGTCACGGCCTTTATAATTCCCACAAGTAGAACAAACAGTGTGAGGTAATATTTTGGTGTTACATCTTGTACACGATACTAAACTTAATGCCTTCAATGCTTGATGAGATCTTCTCATGTGACCTCTTGATCTTGTTTGTCGGCGCTTTGGAACTGCCATTGGAAAAACCTTTTAAAAATGAATGATTTCTTAACAAAAAATAGGGCGAGGATTCTATTACCAAGACCACAAAAGTCAACAACAGGCAAAACATTTAGTTTTCTATATGAAAACTATCTTAAAATAAAAGATTTAACAGGAATAATTTTGTATTTTTAGACCCAACAAAGCACTTTTTAAGTAAAATTTCGTTAATAATCATCAAGTTTGGAGAATTGTTTTAATGAACGCTGAACTTAGAGCCGCACCTCTACCAAAACCTCTTAACAAAATAGCTGTTCATTTATACATCAATTTTTATTTTGCAAATACTATCGAAAGATGGGAATTATGGCAATCTAAAAATGCCATAAGTATCATTAAAACAAATCAGCCTATTGAAGAAAAGTTTAGCCATGGTCACATTTATAAAAACTTAAAATTACCCTTTGACGGTGTTGGCGGCGGACCTTCCTTTGGCATAAAATCCTGGGAAGGGGAAATTGCAGAAACAATTTACCAAACCACTCTGCACTATTCTAAAACCTACCAATATAGAAATCGCTATTTAGCATGGCCTGGCCCAAACAGCAATACATTTATCGCAAATATATTAAAAGAAAGTAAAGTGGAAATCTGTTTACCAGCTACAGCAATCGGCAAAGATTACCTAGGGCTTAAACCGCACTTACATTTACAAAAAAACATTTTTCAATTTAATGTATTTACAGCAGGTTGCAAAATTGCCAAAAACACCTACTGGGAAATACATCTCGCTGGTCTCACGCTAGGATATGAAAAAAGTGCCAAACAATGGAAACTACCGTTTGGCAAAGGTACTTTCCCCTACACCTATCAAGAGAGACTAAACAATTGACAATTATTGTTGACAATGAATACCTCTCAAGTAAAATCCACCCCCCTTTCTATATGGCGAATATAGCTCAGTTGGTTAGAGCGCTGGATTGTGGTTCCGGAGGTCATGGGTTCGAGCCCCATTATTCGCCTCTTTTGAATTTTAAAAATTTCAATTCTTACTCCATTACTCGAATATGATGGCAAATACATCACCTAATCATTGGTGTACAACCAATCAAGCAACCGTCGAAAAACAATTAAGACTTCTGCAAGCTAAAGCCTTTAAATTTGAAATCATACGACTGTTTGCTTTTGTTCTAACTTTTGTCGGCCCTTTTCTTTCTTCTTATTTGCCAAGCCCCATCAATATTTTTTGCTGGCTCTCTATACCCATAGGTATTTTTATTTTTGTTAAAGCTGTTAGAAAACATTTAATTTTGAAAGATGATATCTATTTTTTAACCAACACTTTAGAAGCAATTCTGCAATCAATCAAGTTATTAGAAAATTCCCAAGCCCCAATTGGCCCTTTTAAAAGGCCAGCCGAAGTCATTCGACCCACAGAAAAACATTGGCCATTAAGTTTGCAAGAAACCGATGACCTTGATATCTACTCAGAAGGCGCTTCGATTTTTGGGCGTATCAATCGCACTAGCACTTTAAAAGGACAACAATATTTAGCAGGTCTAATTGAATCGCCCTTATTGCAAGTAGACGATATTAACCATCGAACTAAAACCTATCAAGATTTATCTAACCAGATAGAAACACTTCATTTATTAGCAGGCAATGCTAAAGCCTTTGGTGAAATCAAAGACCAATTCCATAGCTTGAAAGAGGCCATTGAAACCAGAAGTAATATAAAGGATACAATTTGGCCAAATGTCATAAAAATTTATTTTCCAATACTATTAATCATCATTGCTCTCACTTTTTATGGAGCAATCCCTCAGCCATTTTTGCTACTTGCCTTACTCGTCAATATCGTTTTGTCAAAAAAAATAGCTAGCGTTATTTTCCCTTCGTTAAAACCGTGGTTATCAATAAGTTCTCTTCTTAACTATTCAGAAATGTATCTGCAACAAGCCATCAAATTAGATACAAAAACCGGCCCCCTTGCACCTTTAACCGAAAAAAGCAAATCGCTTCTCACAACGGGCAATCTTTCGGCCTTAAAAAATACGGTAGGCATGATTCGCTTACGATTTTCTGGTGTACTTCACATGATTATCGATGTGTTAATATTTTGGGATATCCGATGGATGTTAAAACTGGAAAAGTTAATGGCCAATCGCTCTGCTTTTCTTGAACTAGAAAATATAATTGGCGAATGGGAAGCGCACATCTCAATGGCTCTACAAAATTTTATCAATCACCAAGGAACTTATGCTGAATTGCATAATACTAGTACCTGCGAAATTTTGGAAGGTCGCCACCCGTTATTACCTCATAACAAATCGGTACCAAACGATATAAGCTTACACGAAAAAGACCGTGCTTGGTTAATATCTGGCTCTAATATGTCTGGCAAATCTACCTTCTTACGAATGGTAGGGGTCAACATCTTGTTTGCCCAAATTGGCTTAAAAACTTACTGCCAAAAAATCAAAATTTGCCCCGTTCGATTAATGACCGATCTTAGAATTCGAGACAATTTATTCAAAAATGAGAGTTACTTTTTAGCCGAAGTGCGGCAATTAAAACGAATGATAGACACATCCAAAGGCCGTCCTCTTTTATTTGGATTAATTGACGAGCCCTATCGAGGCACTAACTCAGAAGAAAGAATTGCCGCTAGCGTAGAAGTGTTACGATGCCTGCTTGAAAGCGGAGGGTTCTTTTTAACCGCTACACACGACAAAGAAGTGACCGAAATGGCTGAACAAATCCCAGCCGTTAGCAATCATCATTTCAAAGAAGAACTCAGCGAATCCGATATCGCTTTTGATTACAAAATCAGACCTGGCCCAACAACCACAAGAAATGCCTTACGAGTTCTTCAACAAGAAGGTTACCCTGATTCCGTCATTCAAAACGCCGAAGCCTGGCTTCAAAAGAAAAACAAAAACACGCGACAATTTTAGTGAATTTTGCCGAAACCGTAAATTATAAATTCGCTTTTTTAAACTCAGGAATGCCATAAATCTAGAATTTTATTGCACATTTTATCGTATGTGATTTTGAGAAATGAACTTATAATACACCCAAAAAATGCAAAAATTTCTTCTGTTTCTGACCCAAAGATTTAGCCTCGTGTTAATCGCAACTTTAATACTTGGCATTTCATTTCAAGAAATTGCAGCTCTAGCCAACCCATGCATTAAACCTTTATTAATGTTTGGGATTTATTTAAGTTTATTGAAAATCGATTTTTCTGTTTTAAAAGCAGAACTCAAAAACCCACTTTTACAGTTTTATATTTTGTTGTTTACCAATTTCATTTTGCCCATCACGCTTTTTTTACTAATGAAATCTATTTGTCTCATTTTTTCAATAAATATTCACTGGGCAATTGCTGTACTCGTACTTTTTGGTTCGCCTACGGCTTCCATGGTTCCTTCTATCTGCATTTTAATGAAGGGCCATGTCGAACGGGCCATAATAAGCATGCTACTTAGCTCTTTAGTCGTCCCATTTTCCCTACCTTTGATTATTCGACTAATGAATGGCTATTCTGTACAATTTGATACCCTAAAAATGATTTTTGACTTGTCTTTCATGATTACAATACCTATTATTTTAACACTCATTAGCAAATTTTTATTTAAAGAACTTTGCCATAAAACCCTGCCCTATATACCTGCTTTATCTGTAATCGTATTAGCGATCATTGTATTAGGTTGTGTCGATGGCCTCACCATAGTCATCCTAAGCAACCCAACTCAATTAATTACTGGCGTTATTATCGCCTATGCTATGGCTTTTTGTGCCTTTTTGCTCGGTTGGCTCTTTCCCTACAAGGGCAATATTCAAGACCGCACCACAATTGCAATATTTGCAGCCTGGCCAAATGTAGGCCTTGTTATCGTCATCAGCAATTTATATTTTAAGGTAGATTACCCTATTATTTTATTATTTGCTATCATATATGAAATTCCATGGAATACTGCCTTTGTGCCAGCCCAAAAATTTATACAATGGAAGTATAATCAAACATCAAAAACACTAAAAAAGGAAACAAATGTCGGAAGTTGAAATAACAGTGGAAGCATTAGATAATAATGGATGTGGTATACACAAAAAAGGCAACAAAATTCTATTAATCGAAAATTCTTTACCGGGTGATATCGTAAAAGTATCTTTTCCTTCTCGCTTACGCCAAAAAAAAACCAAGTTATACATAAACGGCGTTGTCTCTCAAAAAATCCCTAGAATTCCGCAAACTTGTTATTATGCGATTTCTTGCGGGGGTTGTAAATTTCAAGATATTGATTACTCTGAACAGTTAAAACTAAAATTCGATAAAGTGCTGCACTCATTTGCAACTCTTTCCGAAATTCCTTTACCAGAAATCAAACCTATTATCAGCGCACCTTCTGTATTTTATTACCGCAATAAAATGGAGTTTACCTTTAGCCATAAAAGATGGCTCACAGCCGAAGAAGTAAAAGAAAATACAGAGTATAAAAAGGATTTTGCCCTAGGCATGCATACACCCTACACTTATGATAAGATTATTGATTTAGATGAATGTTATTTACAAACCAAACAAACCCCTGAAATCATGAATTGGTTTCGTGAATTTTGTTTATCAGAAAACTGGAGCGCCTATAACACAAATACAAATGAAGGGTATTTACGATTTCTTGTCATTCGTGAATCCACTTACTCTGGCGAAACTATGATTAATCTAATTACTCGTACAAAAGATACTGAAAAAATGGAAAAGCTAGGGGAAGCATTAAAAAAACAATTTCCAAGCATAACTAGTTTCTATAATTCCATCTATTCCAAATTAGGCCAAGTCGCAACCGCTGAAGAGCTAAATTTGGTGTTTGGGTCTTCGACTATTTCAGATCAAATATTAGGGTTAAAATTTGAAATCTCCCCCTTTAGTTTTTTTCAGCCAAACACAAAAGCCGCTGAAATTGTTTTTAAGAATCTCATTGAATTAGCAAATTTCACAGGCCAGGAAACTGTATTAGACCTATATTGTGGGGTTGGTTCAATTGCCTTAACCATTGCCGACAAAGTAAAAAAAGTATTTGGTTTTGAGTTGGTGGAAGAAGCCGTTCAAGCTGCTGAAAGAAATCGCCAAATTAACAAAATCTCAAATTGCGAATTTTTTGCTGGCGATCTGAAAGATGTTGTAAATACGCACCCAGCATTCACACATGAAAAAATTGATACAATTATTGTCGACCCCCCACGCGGAGGCCTACACCCAAATGTAATCGAAAGAATTTTAAAACTAAATATAAAAACCATTTTGTATGTAAGCTGCAACCCCGTTTCCCAAGCCGCCAATCTACAAGCACTTTGCCACAACAACGCCTATCACATCACTGCCATCCAACCAATCGACATGCTTCCTAATACCTATCATGTCGAAAACATAGTTAAATTAGAAAGAAAAACATAAACCGAAGATATTTCGAAAACTATAGATGAAATCTACAAATGAAAGATTTCATCTCTTTAATCATAAAACTTGGCAAGCTTATTCCTAAAACTTACAAATTATGTTTTTTGATATAATAACGGAACTGATCATAGGAAAGACCTAACTTTCTCGCTGCTGCTGCCTGATTATATTTACAATGAATTAAAGCATTCCTTAACAACTGTTTTGCAATATTAGACATTTGAACTTCAAACGGCAATTCTTCAATAGGCAATTGACTCGCAAAGTTCAAATCGATGTCATTCAGTGTGATAAGCGAGGAGGTGACTCGATATACGGCGCGTTCGATAATGTTTTTTAGCTCTCTGATATTACCAGGGAAGGAATAGTTTTTTAATGCATACAAAACTTCATTAGATAGAGTTTTACCTTGAAATGCTGGTATCTCTCTTTCAAATTGATTCAAAAAATGCTGGGCTAAAAACTCAACATCTCCCACTCGCTCGCGCAAACTAGGCACATGAATGATTTCAAAGCTTAATCGATCGTATAAATCCGCTAAAAATTCTCCTTTATTAATTTTCATTTGAAGATCAACATTTGTGGCAGCAATGATACGAACATTTACTTTAATTTCACCAACACCCCCAACTCGCGTAAAAGTTCCATACTCAATTACTCTTAAAATTTTTTGTTGAAAAGATTTTGACATATTGCCGATTTCATCCAAAAACAATGTACCTCCATCGGCTTGTTCGAATTTGCCATATTTTATCTCACTAGCACCTGTAAATGCTCCTTTTTCATGCCCAAACAATTCACTTTCCAAAAGTGAATCTGCAAATGCACCGCAATTAATGACAATTATAGGCGCTTCTTTATTCCCTAAGCTATGAATGGCGCGTGCAATTAATTCTTTACCTGTGCCTCTTTCTCCCAAAATTAAAACTGGCCTTGGTATCGAAGCTACTTTTTGACAGATATCTAAGACTTGCATAATCTGTGGAGAACAACCAATGATTTGATAACGAGCCTGCAAATTTTTTAGCAGATCCATATTAGCGTCTTTTAGTTTACGATTATCACGCAGAACATCAAAATAATTGCGTAACTTCCCCAGCAAGGTAGTGATGCGTTTATCAATGCCACTACCTAAAACTAAAAAATCTGTAGCACCTTGCGCGATTGCTTTTCCTACTATTTCAACATCGCCTAGCTTTGAAACAATAACTACCGCAGTTTGTGGACGATATAATTGTATTTCTGAAAAAATACTGATGCCAGAATCACCCATTTCAACATACTCGCTTGAAAGCAAAATAAGCAAATGGTTTTTCTTGGAGTGTATTTTCTCGATAAATAAATCAAAGTTTTGATAAAAACTCAATTGCACCGAATTGTCAATTTGTGACTCTAAACTACTTTGTAATTGTCGTAAATCTAGCGCTGGTGAGCTAATAAGCACTATTTCCATAATATTAGACCAATCTAGTGAAAATCACCATTATATGTAATTTTTCACCAGATCAATCTTTAGTTTGATTTCAGAAAAAGTCATAACATATTACTAAATATATACTTAGATATAAAGACAAAATGGTACAAAAAATGCTTCTTACAAAGATCCAATTACTGAGAAGCAGAATGATAGAGAATATTAATAACAAAAATGAACATAAGAATTTTAAAATCTTAACACTCTCTGCACTAGGGGTTGTCTTTGGTGACATAGGAACGAGCCCTTTATACGCTATCAAAGAAGCATTTTCACCAAACCACTTTTTAACCGTTACACCCGACAATATTTTAGGAATTCTTTCTTTAGTCGTTTGGGCATTGATCGTAATTGTTACTATTAAATATGTGGTCATTATGCTGCGTGCAGACAACCATGGCGAAGGAGGTGTCGTAGCACTAATGGCCCGATTAATGGAAAAATCAAAAGACAACTCAAAAAAAAAATATGTTGTGTTGATTTTAGGGTTATTGGGAGCATCATTGTTTTATGGCGATGGAGTAATAACGCCTGCAATTTCTGTTTTATCAGCTGTAGAAGGGCTAGAAATAGCAACGCCTGCATTTAAAAATTATGTCATTCCTATTACATTAGTAATTATCACAGCATTATTTATTGTTCAAAAATATGGCACTTCTAAAATCGGAATATTTTTTGGGCCGATTGTTGGGGTATGGTTTCTTACCATTGCCTGTGTTGGTATTAACAATATTTGCGGTGCACCAAATATCTTAAAGGCTCTATCCCCTCATTATGGTGTTTTATTTTTTCTTAATAATTTAAAAATTGGCTTTTTCTCCTTAAGTGCTGTTTTTCTGACTGTCACTGGCGCTGAGGCATTATACGCAGATATGGGACATTTTGGCAGCAAACCCATCAGATTTGCTTGGCTTTATTTTGTTCTGCCTTGTCTGCTGTTAAATTATTTTGGCCAAGGTGCATTGCTATTAGTTACCCCTGAAGCTGCAAATAATCCTTTTTATTTATCTTTGCCTAATTGGGGTGTGATACCTATGGTTATACTTGCGACTATGGCAACTGTAATTGCTTCACAAGCTTTAATAACTGGGGCATTTTCTGTTACGAGGGAATTAATCCAATTAGGATTTTGCCCGCGATTAAGTATTAAACATACCTCCCACTCTCAGTTTGGCCAAATTTACATTCCATTTATCAATTGGCTACTATGGCTTTCAGTCATCGCAGTTGTATTAGGCTTCAAAACATCATCCAACTTAGCAAATGCGTATGGCATAGCAGTAATCATCACCATGATTCTGACAACCTTGCTTGCATTTTCTCTGGTTTCAAGTGAATGGAATTGGAAATTTCGAACCGCTGTTTTAGTTTTCAGTTCATTTTTAACTATCGAATTGCTCTTCCTTGCTTCAAATTTCAGAAAGGTTTTAGAAGGTGGCTGGTTCTCTTTATTATTTGGCTGCATCGTATTTGCTACACTTGCTACTTGGAAGCATGGTCGTGAAAGATTAACAAAAATTCTTGCTTCAAGCGATATTCCTTTAAAATCATTCATTGAAATGATTCAAAAGGAAGAAATCCCTAGGGTAGATCACACAGCTGTATTCTTCACTTCAAACACACTAAGTGCACCCAATGCGTTATTACATAATTTAAAACACAATTTTGTTTTACATAAAAAAATGGTCTTTATAACAATTTATTTTCAATCCGTCCCACGAATTCCTCTAGAAGAAAGACTAAAAATTGAACCACTCGCCGACCAAATTCACCAAATTAAAATATATTTTGGTTTTATGGAAGATCCAGATGTAGTTGCAGCCTTAGAATTATGCAATCAACAGGGCTTTAAACTGAACCCTCGTATCGCCTCTTATTTTCTCAGTCGCGAAATTTTAATACCATCAAATGTAAACGGCTTATCCGGCTTACGCGAACAATTATTTGAATTTATGTTTAGAAACTCAACGAGCGTTGCAAGGTATTTTAATTTACCGCCAAGTAGAGTTGTAGAGTTAGGCTCAAGAGTTGTTTTTTAAATTTGTTAAACTGAACAACAACTCCAATTTATTCAAAATACTACAATCAAAAAATTAAAGATAGCATTTGCTATCAATACTCCATGATATTTTTGCAAAGCTAATGTCACTTAAAGCAAATGATTCTAGCAGAAAAACTCAACTTTACTTTTTTATTTTAACACTCTAACAGGCAGATATTTACTTAGTAGTGCCTGTTGATCTTTATATTCACCTAATAATTTTTTTACCATTTCTCTTGACTGTTCAAACGATTTATATTGAGACGATTTTTTTAAATCAAACTCTTTTTTTAGCAATGTATTTTTTTCGATTTCCTGGATTACACGACTTGTATTTAAAACAAAATTGCTGATTTCAAAAGCTAGAGGCTTTACCTTCAGATGAGAAATATTTTTTAGACCATTCAACTTGTCTTGAATTTCTCTTATTGTAACATCAGATAATTCATTTTTATTTAGTATATTTGAGATATCTACATAATTTACGATTTGGCGATTTTGTTTTACCATTTGTCGCGATCTTTCATCGTATACAAGCTCTTCAACATACCCTATTTTTGGAGCTTTATCTTCAAAATATTTAAAACATGGTTTTGCTGCAAAAAGCACTTTTTCTAAAGATGCTTCCAAAGAAAGCGTTCTTTCAAATTTACCAATTAACATATCGATTAAAAGAGCCACATTGAGAAAATTGGGTGAATTTGTCTGAATGTTTTCTAACTGACTTATTAATAAATCTTTTTCTAATGTTTTCGAAATGGAACTAAAGTTTATTTTAGAGCAAACTTGATCAAATGCTTTAATTGAATTTTGTAATTGACTATTTTTTTCAGTTGCCATTACATGTAACGCCTCATCGATCTTTCCAACGGAGAAAACATATAAATCTTTAATTGATTTCTGACCATTCACTACAATATAATTTTTAAAATCATCATTACGATTTTTTGAAATACACAACAAATTATGTTTACTTAAAATGGCACACTCTATACTTTCAAAAACATTATCGCTCAACAGTACACCCTCATTATTGATTGAGCCAGATATAGCTGACTTCGGATCAAGTGGAACATCATTCACTAATGACAATACCAATAAAGTATACGCCCCACTATAAAAGGGAAAATCCGCATTGAACATGATTGAAGGATCAAAGACTAAATCCCTGCTAGTAGAATTAACTCCAAGAGTCGCTAAATATCTACCCCAATTAGAGACAGATTCCATGGAATTAGTTAAATTTTTATTATAAGGAGAAAGGGTGGTTTCTTTAACTAATCCTCTTTTTCCGACTGACACAGTAATTGCATTCGTAGTCTTCTTATTATTGTCAATTTTTGTGATAATGGCTATAGTAGTATTTTTATCTAATTTAAAAATTGCACTATTTGGAGTTACATTTGCCGGATTATTTTTATCGAAATTAGGCTTTGTTGCTACTTTTGGCTCATTGGAATTCTTATTCGCATAAGACCAATCGCAAGTTAGTTTTTTTAAGCTTGTTTCAATTTCGAACATTGCATCTTCATTATTCGGGTCTAATTCTACCGTTAATTCCAACAGCATTTTAGCAAAAATCTTATCCTCAACTGCATTGCTTGCTTTTGATTTTTTTGCATTTTTAATCATCAGTTCAATTAGACTTTTCTTGCTGTTGCTATTTTCTGGAGCGGCTTCTTTCGCACCTCTTTTTATTTTACTATAAAGCACAACAGCTTCTCTATTTTCCTCGTCAAGAATTAATGCCATTCCCAATAACTTTGCAACAAGAGTATTTTCTTTAATATTGTTTGAAAAATTGGTTTCTTTCAAATAAACCGCAATGCAAGTGGAAAGCTCAGAGCATTCCGCCTTAGTAATCACCATTTTATCTAATTCAATTACCTTCTTATCTAAATTTATCAGAATTTCTGGCTGCGCATTTTCTTGGGCGATCAATTTCAGATAGAAAAATAAAACTATAAAAATTAAATAATAAGTCTTCATTTTGCACACTCTCAGTTAAATGGTTTTAAAAATCTGGGATTGTATTATTTTTAGTAGCATTTAAAGCAAAATAGAACTAAAATAAAAAAATATTATTTTCAAATAGTCATTTTTATAGAAATTATTATTTCAATATTCGATGGAATCTTTGTACACATCTATACACCTCATTTCTTCCCTTTTAACTATGTTTTACAATGGTTTATGAAAATTTTATTTTTAAAAGTAGTTTTTAATGTTCGATAAAGGATGGCACTTTTAGGTGCTATTTAAAAATATAATAGACAATATTTAATATTTAAAAAAAACTTGATGAATTCGCAAATAAAAAAATACAATTCTATTTTTTGAATTTTGGGATTAGAAGGTGCTGTTTGTCTAGTATTCTAGTATGTAATTGCGGTGCAAAAATAAGAATAAACAGCGAATCTTTTGGCAAAAAGGTGCAATGCCAGAAATGCAGTAATTTTTTAGACTTCCCGTCAACACCAAAGCTCCCCTATTTGCCAACCCCAAACTCTAAAAACCGTGAAAATTTTAAAAACGAAACCACTTGCCCTTTTTGCATTGAACAGATCCCAGAAAACAGTTTTGTTTGCCCCATTTGCAAAGAAGACCTCACTAAGAATTTTTCAAATAATTCAAAATGCACTGCTTGCTCTGAAAAAATCCCCAAATCTAGCATGTCGTGTCCTTTTTGTGGCGAAAAGTTCATAAGTCCATTCCGATTGACAAACGAACAAACTGAAAATTTAATATTTGACCATTTTAACAAGTTAGCTAATACTCCGCACAATATAAAAAGAGAGGCTTTTACTATCGCCACAATTATATTTTTTATTTGCACATTAGCCTTAGCTAGCTTCCTAGTCTTGATGATATTTGAATCACATTTTGATGTATTAGCTTTTCAGTTTATATGCTCAGTTCTTATTCTCTTTCTTTCCTTTACTGGCGTTTTATTCTTGCTTGATAAAAAAGCAAAAAACATGCAAAACTATACAGACCCTGCAAAATTTTTTAAAACATACTTTAATTGCTTAAAAGGGCAAAAAGCATCTTTTGCATTTCATTCTGTATCCCCTATGGGAAAACTATCTCAAAAAACACGCCCTATATTTTTTGAATCAATAAATTTAGATGACACTTCGCATAATATTGAAACTATTAAAGGTTTTAAAAAATATTGGCGGTCAATCCTGATTGGCACGAATAAGTATACCAATTCAATTAAGATTAAATCGATTAAAACAGTTGAAGTATTGGAGAATATTGCAATTATAGAAATTACTTTGAAACTTTTAAGATTTGATACTTTTACAGGTGCTGACAAAAAAAAAGAATTAGCAACTATTCAAAAGACACTATTAAAACACAACAACAAATGGTATGTAGCCGAAGGTGAATTACAAGGATGTCTAGATTTTGCAACATTTAAAGAAAGGGTTTAAATATGGTAGCTGAAAACATAAATGTGGAAATATGGGATGCGACAGGTAATAAAAAGACTACCGTAAGCCTACCATTAAAAGCACCGGTAAATAGAATTATGGTTCTGCTTGTAGAAAAAATGAATTTACCTAGAAATAGCCCTGATGGCCAATTAATGAGTTACAAATTTCATCATAAAGCATCAGGTCGCCAATTAATAGACGAGGAAACTTTATTGGAAGGAAATGTTCAAGAAGGCGATGTGTTAAGAATTCAGCCAGAAATTACTGCGGGTGCAAAAAATGACAGATATTCAAATTACAGATAAAAATTTAGTTGAAAGTCGTTTTTCACGATTTGAGCTAATTTCTTGGTGGGACCAAATTAAAATGACTAATGCTAAAGTTTTAGTCATAGGGGCTGGAGCTCTAGGTAATGAAATAATAAAAAACTGTTGTTTGTTAGGTATTGGCAACATCCTAATTGCGGATATGGATACTATCGAAAACTCCAATCTATCGAGATCTATATTGTATCGCGAAAAAGATAATGGAAAATACAAAGCTGTAGTTGCTTCTGAAGTTGCCCGTCAAATTTTTCCTGATGTTAAAAGCAACTACTTTAATGGCAATATTGTGCATGATTTAGGACTTGGTGTATATCATTGGGCTGATGTCATCATAGGAGGTTTAGATAATCGAGAAGCTAGAGTTTCAATTAATAAACATTCTAGATTTTTCAAAAAAACATGGATAGACGGCGCCATTGAAACACTAGACGGTGTAGCAAGAGTTTTCTGCCCCGATGAAAATGCATGTTACGAATGTACCATGAGCCAAACTGATTGGCAAATACTTCAAAACAGAAGGTCATGTGCATTAATGACTCGAGATCAAATGCTACAAGGCAGAGTGCCTACTACCCCCACTACCTCTAGTATCATCGCAGGTATTCAAACTCAAGAAGCGATTAAAGTTATTCATGGCATGGAAATTAATGGTGGCACCGGGCTTCAATATAGTGGGTTATCTGGCGATATTTATAAGGTTGTCTACAAAAGAAAAGCAGATTGTATGGCACATGATCAATGTGAAAAATTGATAAAACTTGGCAAATCTGTTAACAACACTAGCATAAGTGAAATATTCACTTTAGCGAAAGAAGAGCTAGGCAGCCAAACTGTCACTTTAGAACTAAGTAGGGATATAATTACTGCATTATATTGCCCAAATTGTAGCTCTACCGAAAAGGTCTATAAATCATTAGGTAAAGTTAAGGAGACTGACGGTTACTGCAAAACATGCAAAGAAATGCGCATACCAGAAACCATTTATAGCTTGGAAGAAGGCCAAATTGATGAAAGCATGACTTGGGGGGCAATCGGTGTGCCCGCTTTCGATGTCATTAACGCTAGAAATGAAGAAAAAAGAATTTCTTACTTATTCGACGGCGATGCAAATACAATACTCGGTATATTAAATTACATTTCATAAAGGCATTTTCTTGGCAAACAATAAAAAAATGGATTCAAAAAGAACAGACTTTCGAAAACTAGATATCGCCGAATTTGAAAACGGTAAATTTCCAGTAGAAATCATTGAAGATTACAGGGTAAGTATCAGCGAAGATGCCTATATCTTGATGAAAAAACATGCCGCTACTACTGTCAAAGTAGAATTGTGCGGGATTCTTGTTGGTAAAGTTTGCAAAGATGAAAAAGGAATTTTCCTGTTGGTTGAAGCAGTCATTGAAGGGCGTGATGCCAGCAGTCAAGGTGCACAAGTAACTTTTACACATCAAACATGGAATCATATAAATGATGTTATGGATAAAAATCACCCAAATAAAAAAATAGTCGGCTGGTATCATACGCATCCAGGTTTTGGTGTATTTTTGTCTGGAATGGATTTATTTATTCAAGAAAACTTTTTTAATCAACCCTATCAAATCGCAATAGTATTAGAAACTCATGCGAAGGAAGAGGGGTGTTTTGTATGGGTAAATGGTACAAGTGTGCCAATCAAAAGATACTTTGTTGGTACGCAAGAAATAAAACTGGCAGGTTTTAAAACAGATGATAAGACGGCAGAAACAGAAGAACATCTGAATGCCGAAAGGCGAAATGTCACTACTGCTAAAGAGTATCTTGATTCACAAAATAATAAACCTTTCAGCCTTTACAATTATTTGTTCGCTCTTCTATTATTATTATTAGGCTTTTTTATGGGACAAAGTGTTGGTTTGTTAAATTTTAAAAAATTAATGTTTGAATCAATTGAGTCTGAACTTTATTCAATTCAAGAGTTTGCTGCAAATAGAGCAATCGCGAAAGAAGATTTAGAAGGAATTAAAGCCAAAGTTATCGCACTTAACGATGCTGAAGATAAGCCTGATATGGTAATCAAAAAGTCAGAGCTAGCTAAAGAAATTGAAAGTTTAGCAAACAAATATTCTGACAGCAGAGAAGTTTATCGAAAAAAATTAGTTGAATTAGGAAATTTTAAAAATTCATTATCGACACGAGTAAATCAAGGCGCAAATCAAACTAAATTTTTAGAAGAACTAATGGCTGAGGTGTACATTTATCGATTACATGAATTCATCTCTATACTAAAAAAGAACAAGGAAGCACAAATAAAGCCTGAAGAGCAAAGAGAGCTGGAAAAAATGGTTAATACAATTTTGAATTTATCTCCTGACAAAAAACAATTGCTTTACAATTTGTTTCCAGATTTACTAAACACCATGTACCCACCACAAAAAAAACAGCAGGAATCCGAAAAACCTTTATAATTGGAAAATTAAATGGCAGACATTAAAATAAGCTTAGATGAATTAAACAACCCAAGAATTGATGATATTATTTCAATTGAAAAATCGCTTACATCAAATTCTTCTGCTGCATTAATAGAAAATGTTAAAACTCCCTTTTATTTAAATCCAACTTTCTATTATTGTATTGCAGCCACCATAGCAAGCTTCTTGGTGTGGGCGATTACAGAGCCTTTTATTGATGACTCCGAACCACAAAGTCATGTTTTTTTTATTAGTGATTATTTAATTTTTGGCCCAGTTGCAGGTATTATGAGTATGTTTATCGGGTTAGTTTATGGCATCGCTAATCGCAATTTTCTACAAAGCATTCAATACGGCATTTTTGGTTTGGGCATTGGGTTAGGTGCTACCCTCGTAACAACAATAATTGCTGACATTCTATATGGCATTTCAAATGTTATTGTTGTGGGCATTGCAGGTCAAGAAGCAATTATGGAAGGAAAAATAAAAGGTGTTGCTTTTTTTATGCAAATGTGTGGTCGCGGTTTAGCATGGTCAGTTGTAAGTTGTGGTGCTGGTTTAAGCCTAGGCATTTTATTGAAGTCTAAAAAAATGTTATTAAATGGCTTGGCGGGTGGTATAGTAGGTGGCGCCTTAGGCGGTATGTTGTTTGACCCAATCACCAGATTTGTTATTGGTGATATGCAAGATGCTACCCTTAGCAGAGCCATTGGACTCACAATAGTAGGTGTATTTACTGGCCTCTTTATCGGTATTTTTGAAAATGCCAGCCGAGAAGCTTGGCTACTTATGCAAAAAGGCCAGTTGGCTGGAAAACAATTTATAATTTTTAAAAGCCCCATTTATTTGGGTTCTGCACCAAAATGCGAAATATACTTGTTTAAAGACCCGCACATTGAGCCAAAACATGCTACTATAATTATGTCTGGCAAAAAATATATTTTAGAAGACTTAAAAAGCGAGCAAGGTACTTTTGTAAACGGAAAAAAAATCAATAGCAAATATGTGTTACAACCAGAAGATATAATTACTATTGGTGAAACTGTATTGAAATATCAGGAAAAGGGAAAGTAAATTAATTTTTTTAAGAAGAAGTTTTTATGGAAAAGTTATCAAGTAAATGCAACAGCTGTTTTAGTATTATTCGATATCCAGACTCTGCTGAAGGCAAACTTATAAAGTGCCCAAAATGTGGCAATGAAACTAAACTAGTCTCGATGATGACAAATGCAACCCCTGCTAAATTACCAGTAACACCTACGCTAGGTGAAAAAAATATCATTCCAACATCAAATGAAAAACAAGAGACTAAATTGAATTTTAGTGACTTACCTCATAGAATGAAAGCAAGTAAAGCTTTAGATGGTACTACATGCACGATATGCGGCGTTGATGTTGATCTGGGGCAGGACATAATAAACTGCAAAACATGTAACGGGTCTATTATGCATTTAGAGTGTTTTGAAAAAAACGGGGTATGCGGTAATATTAGTTGCGAATCTTCCCTTGAAAAAATAACACCAATTGGCTTACCTAAAGCAGTTGAGGACTCTGCTGACAGCGATTTGAAAGACTGCCCCTATTGTGGGGAAAAAATAAAATCGCAATCAAAAAAATGTCGATTTTGCGGCGAATACTTAGACAAAAAATTAAGAGATATTGAAAATCAAAGGAAAAGCAAAAATGATGCTGAAGACAAACTTGCTATATCTGAAATTATTTTTTGTGCACTTTGTGGCGGATTAGCATGTATAGTTAGTATTGTGTTTATCATTCAAGGCAAGAAAAAAGGATGGAAAATGCTTTTGATTTCTTTTTTTTCTATGATATTTTGGTCAATAATAAGAGGCTTAGGATCATTATGACGGGAGAAGTTGTTTAAAAAATCATGCTAATTGACTCTAAATAAGTAAATAGTTAAACAACAATTGAGTCTAAATTTTGATATTTTTATTCAAATTCAAGGTAAAAAACAGAAAATACAGGTTTGTAAATTAAATAAAACTAAACATTTTTTTGGAATTAGATTTGGCAGAAACAATTATTGCAACAGCGGCATTTGCAGGCAAACTATGCTCTATATGTCAAACCAAAATAATTATTGGAGAGGAAGTCACTAATTGCTTTGCATGCCAACTTCCTTTTCATATCGAATGTTGGAATGAAAACAAAGGTTGCTCAGCTTATGGCTGCTCAGCCGCACCATCAGTTGAAAAAAAGGAGATGTACAGTGAGGAAAAATCTTGGGTTACAGAAAAAAAGTGCCCAAATTGCCTTAAGACAATAAAAGGGAAAGCAATAAAATGTCATTATTGCAAAACCGTTTTTGATTCAGCTGATGAAATTAGCCAAGATCAGTTTTCTCAAAGAGAATACACAGAGAATGAATTTATACAGGCTAGAAACAAAATTATCGGTCTTTTTGTGCTAAGCATATCAGGTGTATTTTCCATTCTAGGGCTCATCTTTTCAATCATTCTAATTTATTCTGGCTCCATTTGGGGTGTTGAATATAAACGGATACCAGCTGTGCTCAAAGTTTTTAGTAAAATCTGTATGATTTTAAGCTTTTTTTTGGTTATATTGTTATTTTTATTAGTTATATTGGATTCATAATGGGAATGACCAATAATCAGCCTGAACCAATCTTAGCAAATAGTTTTCATGTTGGGTCAATTTGCCCATATTGCCAACATTTAATCGATCTCGATCAATCAATAGTTTTGTGCGAAAGTTGTCGTAGCTGGCATCATAACAATTGTTGGGGCTTAAATAAAGGTTGTAGCTCATATCATTGCGATAAACGCGAAAAAGCAGATACATTAAAAGCCCAACCAGAATTCACTATTTCTTCTGAAGAAATTGAAAAAGTGAGAGTAGTTCCACCGCCTATAAGAAGAATTTCTAGTGAATTAGCAAAGGACTACCTTCCACCAAAACCTCAAAAAGTAAACAAGCTCGCTTTAACAAGCTTTGCTTTATCTATTTTAAACTTAGGCACTATATATGCCTTGTACACTGGTGAAATAAAACTTCTCTTATTTTGTCTTGCCATAAGCTTCGTTGTAATTCTTCTTGGGGTAATATCAGTTGTTGTTATAAATAATGGAAAACAATATGGATATTTTTTTGCATCATTTGCTATCTTTTCCTCAGCGATGCTAATTGTATTTGATACAGCTAGGATTTATGTAGCTTCTAGTGAAAAAAAACAAGGCAATATGGAGTTAAATGCAAATTTTAAAATAGAAGAAAGCTTGCCAAAAGATGAAGAGCTAGATCGCTTGCCACCCGAACGCGCAAATGCACTAAGAGCAAATGTCGTAATTAAAAGTATGGGGGGCACATTGTTTAGTTCAGTTTTGGGCTCGGGGGTAGTAATTAAAAAAACTGAAAATACAGTTTTTCTTTTAACAAATAAACATGTTGTTGAAAATAACAAATCAATGGAAGTCTCTTTTTATAATGGAGAAATAAGTGAAGCAAATATAATATGGCAAGCACCAAAAAATATCGATTTAGCTATTATTTCTTGCTCATTATTAGTAGATAAAAAAATTAAACCAGTCGAATTATTAGATGGGTTGGTATTCCAGTCGCAAACTGTATTTGCAATCGGCAATCCCATGAATTTACTATGGAGCTATACTGAAGGCGTAATATCTAGTCGCCGAATTCAATTGTATGATAATCTAGAGGTCAGCATCTACCAGACCCAAACACCCATAAATTCGGGCAACAGCGGTGGGGGGCTGTATAACCAAGAGGGGAAATTAATCGGTATAAATTCATGGACGCAAAACAAGGCATTTACTGAAGGTCTTAATTTTGCAATCTCTTCAAAAAGTATACTTCGTATTTTAGAATTAGAAAATAAAAGAAGTTATATTACAAACGATGAAAATGAAAGAAAAAAATGAGTGTTCAATTAAGAAGATTAAAAGCCGATTATGATCAAATTAATTTAAGTTTTTCTGGTAATTCTAGAATAAAAATCATTAAAACTATTGGCACACCACCAAATAAGTACCAAATTGAATATTTGGTTTCTAGCTTACAAAAAACGGCTGGCGCAAGTTCCCCAAAAATGCACAATTCGTTTATTGCGGAAATCGTTTTAACAAGTGGATATCCGAGATTGGCACCGCAATGTCGCATGCTAACGCCAGTCTTTCACCCTAATATAGCACCACATGCCATTTGCATTGGTGACCATTGGGCTGCTGGGGAGTCTTTATCATTTTTAATATCTCGCATTGGCGAAATGTTAGCATTCCAATCATATAATGTTAAAAGTCCTTTAAACGGTGAAGCCGCTAAATGGGTTGAACAAAATGCAGATAAACTCCCTTTAGACAACTTTGATTTCCAATCACTGCTAAATACTGGCGAAGTAACCGGTAAAAACCAAGATGGAAGCATAAGAAGTAACGAGGCATGTGCAAATTGCGGTGTAAAATCAAACGCTGAGAACAATATTGAAATAAAAGTCTGCGTCAATGATCACATTACATGCAATAATTGCAGCATACTTTGCACAAAATGCAAACAAACCGCATGCTTAAGCTGTTCGCTATCTAAATGCGAAATCTGTATGGATATTGCCTGCCATAATTGCACTTATCATTGCAACAATTGTGGTAAAAAGACTTGTAGTACACATTCCCACAAATGTATTGTTTGCAATGAAAACAAATGCGCAGACTGTTCTGTATTATGCAATACATGCAATAAAAATGCATGTTTAAACCACATTAAAAAAACAACCATCAATGGTAAAAAAGAGTACAATTGTAATCATTGCCAAAGTTAGGTAATAATGATGAATCAATTTAAGAATCTCATTAATTATTTTTATCTCGATTCAAAAGAAAAACTTCCTCATGACAAAACCACACACATAACATATATTTGCATCTTTGGCGTCATACTAACCTTAACATTCTTAATAACATTTCATCAAAACAATAAAAATAATTTAACCTTTTTTAATCTAAAACTTCCGCCTCTTTGCCTATCAAAATCTTTGACTAACACCGAATGCCCTGGATGCGGAATGACAAGATCATTTGTAAATATTGCTAAATTTAACTTTGGAGAAGCCTTTAAGTTAAACAGAGTTAGCATTCCTCTATTTATATATTTTATTTATGCCTTTCTGTATCATTCATATTGCTTAACCATTTTAAATCAAGAAGTTCCTTCTAAACTTTCTATATATAATAAATGGTTTGCCAACTTGATTTTAATTCTGTTAATATCAAATTGGTTTTTAGGTTTATTTATCGGGTCAAATGGTGGATTGACATAAAAACACCCAGCAGGGTTTACTTTTAGTCAAGGTTGTCTGTTAACTTAAATTACCTAGCGCTGGTAGTTTCTTTTAGGTGCAAATTGTTCAAGCTAGGGAATTTTTTAAAGCATAATTTAATTAGTATTTTTTGAAGCCAACGAAATTGAATCGGTTTGCGTTTTGTGTGCTTAAATTGCCAATGATAACTATCAATATTAAACGAATGAGGTATGCAACTGGGTTTGCCTCTATTCAATAGTATTTTTAGAACAGCTGTTGTTACAACACCCGTAGACAAAGCAACTGTGCTTGCAAGAGCAGGGGCTTTTTCTTTTTCAAAATCAATTTTACTTTCAAAAAATTTGTTTTTTGGTAACAAAGTAGGCGAAAAACCTTGCGCAGTTGTTAAAGGCGCACCCGTTGTACTACTTAATTTACCTTTGGTGCGCTATCAAAATGAGATACATCGCTGTCATAATTCTCCAATCGAGAAAAAAGAGCGTACCTTGTACCAACATTTCATCAAACCAGAGGCTGAAAAACTAGTCGCTTGCTATCTAGAAAATCAAGTTAAAAAAGTCACTTTAGAAGAAAAAAACTATTTTGGCTTTATTGAAAAAGAATTGGCTGGTACAGCACTAACTTAATTTGTCAGTATTGGGTTGTCATTTTATTATTTTATCAGCAGAGAATTGATTCATAGGGAAAGATGAGTAATACGGCATATTCGCCTCATTTATTGTTACCTTTGCCACAACTCTGACCACTAAGTCTACTTGGATGCATTCGCCTTATGATATAAATATGTGAAGATTTAATAGACGACTTCTCTACCAGTCTCTCTACTAGGCAAAGGTAGGGCAACATCATGAGTAGAACACACCCTCATCTTGCATCTCCAAAATAGTGCAATGAACTTTCATTTACTAAACAGGATGCAATCATTTCAGAAGCATTTCAAAATATTTAAAAAATCATTTTTTTTTAATCAAATTAACAAGGTGAAAATTAACACTTGTCTTTAAAATTAAGTGTTTGCTGAAGCCTTAGAAATTTTTTTATCGCTAATGACAAAAAATATAAGTTTTAATGAACGAAACTAAAAAATGCACTGAATCACAATTTTATTCATACAAAAATAAACCTACTAAAATGGGTTTCCTTTTATTTATAGGCATAAAAACATAGAATGCAGGTACAAAGGTAATGCATATCGTCTTAAAACAATTGTTGAATAGCAAAAGCGAAAAATTCTCAATAAGCTAAACACGCATTTTTTTAAAATTATGAAAAAGCTGCAAAAGCCAAATTCTAAAATTATAAAAAAAGAAGATACGATGAAACTCTATATTAAAAATATGGTCTGCAATCGTTGTATCATGGTAGTAAGGACCGAACTAGAAAAACTTGGGTTTAGTCCTATCAAAATAGCCTTAGGTGAAGTCGAATTTTTAGAAGCTTTAAGCACAAACGATAAAATTAAAATAGGCAAGCAACTGCAGATTTACGGCTTTGAGCTAATGAACGACAAAAAAAGTCGCATCATAGGCCAAATAAAATCCTCTATCATTCATCTAGTACATCATGAAAACTGCAAACTTAAAAACAATCTTTCCGATTACCTAGTGGATAAACTAAATTATAATTACAAATACCTTTCCACTCTTTTTTCTGAAAAAGAAGGCGTCAGCATTGAAAAGTATTTCTTTTCCCAAAAAATCGAAAGGGTAAAAGAATTTCTCACTTATGATGAATTTAGTTTAGGCGAAATAGCAACTATGCTGAATTATTCTAGTGTTGCCTACTTGAGCAATCAATTTAAGAAAATAACAGGAGTAACACCTAGTGCATTTAAAAAAACAAAAACACAAAAAAGAAAAGCACTCGATAAACTGTAAACTTTACAATTTAATCAGAAAATATTATAAATAAATCAAACGCCTTCTCTATTTACTTTCATTAAATTATTTTATAATTACCTTTGTATCGTCTGGCTAAAAATCTTCTACGGAAACTATAACCATTAGGAATCCTTTTACATCAAAAAAAACAAGGAGAAATCATGAAAACAATAATGTTATCTTTAATCCTAGCGCTCGCTTTTTCATTCAGTTATTCACAAGAAGAAACTCAAATAGAAAAAGCTGAATTTAAGGTGTATGGCAACTGCGGCATGTGCAAAAAACGAATTGAAAAAGCTGCTAAAATCGAAGGGGTCAGTTTAGCTGTTTGGGACGAAAAAACGAAAATAATGAAAGTAGAATTTACTAAAGAAAAAGTCAGTGTTGAGGCAATTCACAAAAATATAGCAAAAATTGGCCATGATACTGAAAAAGAAAAAGCTGAGGATGCAGTCTACGAAAAGCTGCATTCGTGTTGCAAATATGAGCGAAGGATTGCGGCAAAAGAATAAAAATTATAAAATTACTCAACAGGTTTTTTTGGGTAGCTAGATCGGACGATCTGGCTACCAACTTAATTGATTGCTGAGTAACAAAATTATTAATATTTCAGTCAGACTTAATCATGCTTAATAAATTAATAAAGTTTTTTTTATGGAATAAGCTGGTTACTCTATTATTGCTAGTCTTGTTTGTCTGTTGGGGGCTTGCAACAGCACCTTTTAATTGGAATATCAAATTTCTTCCTAGAGATCCCATTCCAGTAGACGCAATTCCTGATATAGGTGAAAATCAACAAATTGTTTTTACCGAATGGATGGGAAAAAGCCCACAGGATGTAGAAAATCAAATTACATACCCTCTCACCACTGCCTTATTAGGCCTACCTGGGGTAACTTCCGTACGAAGCACATCCATGTTTGGCCTTTCTTTTATTGCAATTATTTTTAACGAAAACATTGACTATTATTGGAGCCGAACAAGAGTATTAGAAAAACTAAATTCACTCTCCTCTAAAACACTGCCTCAAGGTGTTACCCCAACGCTTGGCCCAGATGCAACTGCGTTAGGCCAGGTATTTTGGTATACATTAGAAGGCAGAGACGACAAGGGAAAACCTGTAGGCGGATGGGATCTTCATGAATTAAGAAGTCTTCAAGATTTTTATGTAAAGTACGGGCTCTCAGCGGCAGAAGGTGTATCAGAGGTAGCATCAATTGGTGGCTTTGTTAAAGAATATCAAGTTGATTTAGACCCAGCAGCTCTGAAAACCCACGAAATTACCATGATGATGGTGATGGAAGCCATAAGAAATAGCAATACCGACATCGGAGCAAACACCATTGAAATGAACTTGGTGGAATATTACATCAGAAGTCTTGGTTTTATTAAAAACATACAAAATATAGAGCAAGCTGTAGTCAAGGTTGTTAATAATATTCCTATTCGAATCAAAGATATTGCAAAAGTAAATATTGGCCCAGCACCTCGTGGGCATAGTGGCTTTTTAGACAAAGATGGTGTCGCAGCTGTAGGCGGTGTAGTTATCGCAAGATACGGGGACAACCCACTAAAGGTAGTTCAAAATATTAAAGATAAAATAAAAGAGATTAGCCCAGGTTTACCCACCAAACAACTCGAAAATGGTGGCACTTCCAAAGTTACAATTATTCCGTTTTATGATCGGTCGAAATTAATATATGAAACGCTTGGCACACTAAATGAATCTATAGGTTTACAAATTCTTATAACTATCCTTGTCATTATTGTTATGGTTTATCATTTGAGAACCTCTCTTATGATTTCTGCACTTCTGCCATTGGCCGTTCTTATGAGTTTTATCATGATGAAACTGCTAAGAGTTGATGCTAATATTGTGGCGCTTTCTGGAATAGCAATAGCTATTGGCACAATGGTTGATTTAGGGATTATTTTAAGTGAAAATATTTTACGCCAAAAAGATAAAGCGCCACCCGATCAACCTTTAATCACAACCATTTATAATGCTTCTGCAGAGGTATCATCTGCGATACTAACAGCAGTTGCAACAACAATAGTCAGTTTTTTGCCTGTTTTTACCTTAACCTCTGCCGAAGGAAAATTATTTGGCCCATTAGCCTACACAAAAACCTTTGCATTGCTTTCGGCATTAACATTCACATTTATAATGATGCCTGCCTTTGCTCATTGCCTTTTCGCTTTCGATATAAAAGCTAGTCGCCATCGCTTAATCCTAAATGGTATTTTAATTTTCTTCGGTATTTTTGCCTTATGGTGGTCTATCTGGGCGGGAATTATATTGGTTCTTCTTGGTCTCAATAATGTCATAAGCTATTATGCAAAAAAACAGGCTTTTTCATCTTCCAGACTCAATCAGTTTTTTGATCAACAACAAAACACTATAGCAAATTCAATAATTACCATTGCCGTCTCATACTTGATGGCAAAAGAATGGTCACCCTTAGGTATAGAAAATGGATTGACACTAAACTTTCTGTTTGTTGTTTTTATTGCAGGTGGGATTCTAGGCAGTTTCAAATTGTTTATCCGTTATTATCCATTTATATTAAGTTTGTGTTTGGAATATAAAAAAGTGTTTTTAATGATTCCACTTCTAACTATCCTGTTTGCCATTAATATTTGGTTGGGCACCGATAAGGTTTTTGGAATCATTCCAAAATTAACAGACCAAGTAGGATGGAATATCCGCACAACATCTGTTTGGTCCTCGCTAACACATGCATTTCCTGGCTTGAAAAAAGAGTTTATGCCATCACTAGACGAAGGCTCCTTCCTTTTAATGCCAACATCTATGCCTCATTCTGGTATAGAAGCAAATACGCAGTATCTTCAGCAACTAGATATGCGCGTGCAAGCGATTCCTGAAGTCGAATCCGTAGTTGGAAAAGCCGGAAGAGTAGATAGTGCATTAGACCCTGCCCCTGTTTCGATGTTTGAGAATATGATCACCTATAAAACAGAGTATATAAACGATAATAATGGATATCCTATTCGTTTTAAAGTTGACAAGGATGGAAATTTTTTGAAGGATGATCAAGGTCAACTTATACCAAATAAACAAGGGCGATACTTTCGTCAGTGGCGTGATCATATTAAAAGCCCTGATGATATATGGGATGAAATAACGGAAGCAACAAAAGACATTCCCGGTGTAACTTCAGCACCAAAATTGCAACCAATTGAAACTCGATTGGTGATGTTGCAAACTGGAATGAGAGCGCCAATAGGTCTAAAAATATTTGGGCCGGATTTAAAAAGCATAGAAGAATTTAGTCTAAAAGTTGAACAATACCTTAAAAAGGTAAATTCCGTAAAAGAAGAAGCAGTCTTTGCCGATCGCAGCTTAGGAAAACCATATATTGAAATTGACATAGATCGCATTGCGATTGCTCGTTACGGCTTAAATATTGCAGATGTTCAAATGGTTTTAGAGGTCGCATTAGGCGGTATGCCTTTGACAACCACGATAGAAGGCCGCGAACGATATAATATTCGGGCAAGATATGCAAGAGAATGGCGGGACAACCCTGAAGCCATGAAGGAAATTCTCATATCTACACCCACAGGCCAAAACATACCATTAGGGGAACTTGCTACTATAGATTATCGACCTGGCCCAATGATGATTAGAGGAGAAAATTCTTTTTTAGTGACCTATGTGCTCTTAGATAAAAAAGAAGGGTATTCAGAAGTGACTGTTGTGGAAGATGCGAAAAATTATCTGAACGAAAAAATCGCCTCGGGGGAATTAATAGTGCCTGCCGGTGTTAGTTATTTGTTTTCAGGAAACTTTGAAAATCAAATTCGAGCAGAAAAACGATTGGTGGTTATTTTACCTATGACCTTGTTAGCGATATTTCTTATTCTATTTTTTCAGTTTCGTTCTATCGCAACATCACTTATGGTTTTTACAGGTGTGGCTCTAGCATTTGCAGGTGGGATTATAATGCTTTGGCTTTATGGCACTAACTGGTTTATGGATTTTTCTGTATTTGAAATCAATATGCGTGAACTATTTCAAATGAAGACATATAACTTAAGCGTTGCTGTTTGGGTCGGCTTTATAGCTTTGTTTGGTATTGCCACAGATGATGGTGTTGTAATTTCAACATATTTAACACAAAACTTTAAAGAGCATAGCTTTTATAGTGTAAAGGAAGTAAGAGAAGCTGTTATGGATGCAGGAATGAAAAGATTAAGACCATGTTTAATGACGACTGCAACAACATTATTAGCCTTATTGCCGATATTAACTTCAAAAGGGCGTGGCTCGGATATTATGATTCCAATGGCCATTCCAGCTTTTGGAGGCATGCTAGTTGCATTAGTAACTTTATTCATTGTGCCTGTGTTGTTTTCTTTAAATGAAGAACATAAAATCATAAGAGGTTCAAAGTGAAAATTACAATAATTAGTCTTTTATTCTTTAGCTTACTAGCTAACAGTATTTACGGGCAAACATTAGATGAACATCTAGTAACCGCTGCAAAAAACAACCCAAAATTAAAAGCTAAATATTTGCAATACCAAGCTTCATTAGAGCGCATTCCACAAGTTGGCGCACTACCTGACCCACAAGTTGGTTTTAGCTTTTTCTTAATGCCTATGGAGCGATACATGGGTAATCAAGTCGGAACAATTTCTGTCATGCAAATGTTTCCTTGGTTCGGGACATTAGATGCCGCCAAAATCGAAATGTCATTTATGGCAAAAGCCAAATTCGAAGAATTTAATGAAACCAAGTCCATGTTATTTTATGAAGTTCGAACAACTTGGTATTCATTACAATTATTAGAAAAAGAAATTGAAATTATCAAAGAAAATATTGAGCTACTAAAAACGATTGAGCAAATTGCCATTACGAGATTCAAAACTGGTAGTCAAAATGGCATTTCCCCAGAGAATAACAGTAGAAACAAAGATACCCAAAAACCTGAAAACCCGAACAATGGTGCCGCTAGTGGAATGAACATGCAAGAGAAAGCTACTCAAGAAAAATCATCTTCTAATAATATGGCACCTATGGGGGGCATGGAAAGCACGGTTACTGGCAGCAATATGTTAAATGTGTTGCAGGTACAAATGGATATTAATGAATGGCAAAATAATTATCATCTTTTAGAAAACCGAAAAATTCCTCTAACATCTCGATTTAATCAATTACTCAGTCGAGAAAAAGACTCCGCTGTAATCTTGCCAGAAACTATTCTTGCACAACCAATGCCCGTATCAATAAAAGAGCTACCAGATCATATAAAAAACAATAACCCCATATTAAAAATGCTAGAACAAGAAGAGGCCGCCTATTTAGCGCAAAGCAAAATGAAACAAAAAATGGGAATGCCAATGATGAGTTTGGGTGTGCAATACGATATCTTTAATTCTCGAGACGGCAGCGATAGCACCATGAATGGCAAAAATATGCTGATGCCTATGGCAACTGTCACAATTCCACTTTGGCGTAAAAAATATAAAGCTTCTATTCGCGAATCTGAATTAATGCGTCAGTCTGTGATGGAACAAAAGAAGGATACAAACAATCAATTGATGGTTAACTTCGAAGATGCCTTGAAGGAATACAAAGATGCCAGCAGAAGAGAAAAATTATATCAATCACAAATCGAGCTAGCAACTCAAGCATATAACATACTTATGGCACAATATACAACTGATGGCAAAAACCTTGACGATGTACTTAAAATGCAACTACAGCTTTTGGATTATCGATTCAAATATTTAAACGCCATCATTGATGGCAATATGGCGGTTGCAACAATGGAAAGATTAATGGGGCGTTAATTTTTAAAAGGAATAACTATGAAACATTTCTTTAATAATAAAATTTTTCAATTTAGTTCTACGCTAATTATTGGCTTGTCTTTGGGCTGGCTTCTTTTTAAACAAAATAGCAATTCTCAAATAGGGCATACACAACAATTACTACAAGAATCTGTATACAGTTGTTCCATGCACCCACAAATTCGTCAAAAAGAACCTGGAAAATGCCCTCTTTGTGGAATGGATTTAACCCCCTTGACTTCAAAATCAAGTAAAACAGACAACAACCTTTACCTGCATACGATGTCAGAAAACGCCATTGCTTTAGCTAATATTCAAACGGAGAAAGTAAAAAAGGAAATACCTGAAAACGAAATATATTTAACAGGAAAAATAGCCATTAATGAGCAGAAATTAGCCGTAATTGTTGCGAATTATGCGGGTAGATTAGAAACCTTATCTGTTAATTTTATTGGTCAATCCGTAAGCAAAGGACAAAAATTGGCTAGCATATATTCACCTGAGCTAATAACAGCACAAAAAGAATTGTTGGAGGCTATAAAGTTTAAAGAAATTAACCCTGCGCTTTACAAGGCATCGAAGGAAAAGCTAAGATTGTGGAAAGTTACTGAAATGCAAATCAATGCAATAGAAAACAACGGAACATTATTGACTGAATTTGATGTCTTTTCTGATCAGTCTGGGGTTGTAACCAAAATGAATATTTCAAAAGGCGATTTTGTTAACAAAGGCAATGTGCTTTTTGAAGTTGTAGACCTAAGCAATGTCTGGGTTATATTAGATGCTTACGAAAAAGATTTTGATTTTTTGCAAGTTGGGCAAAAAATTAATTTTACAGTTGCCACCTTCCCTGAAAAAGAATTTACGACAAACATTTCTTTTATAGCACCATTTATAAGGCCACAAACAAGAACAGCATCTATTCGAGCAGAGTTTCAAAACCCTGATCAAATACTAAAACCAGAAATGTTTGTCAAAAGCAAAATCAAAGTTGACATGACAGCAAGTGGAAAAAAAATTATGATCCCAAAATCGGCACTTTTGTGGACAGGAAAGCGTTCGATTGTGTATGTAAAAACGCGCTCGTCAGAATTCCCTGTTTTTGAAATGAGAGAAATTGCATTAGGAAATGCTATAGATGAAAAGTATTACTTGGTTAATGGTGGTTTGTCGGAAGGGGAAGAAATTGTTACTAACGGTGTTTTTGCAGTAGATGGCGCCGCACAGTTAAGCGGAAAGTACAGTATGATGAATCAACCTATAAACAAAACCATTTCTGTTCCTGATGAATTCAAAACTATGCTTACGGAATTTCTCAATCATCATTTTGAACTTCAAAATAATTTAGTAGCGAGTGACTCTCAAAAAACAAAATTAAAAGCAAAAGAGCTAAAAACCGCATTGGGCAGAATAGATGATAATTTATTACAAGGGAATGCCCTTTCCGTTTGGGTGGAATACAGCACCAAACTAAAACATGATTTGAAACAGCTACTTGAAAATGACGATATTGAAAAGCAACGAGAATACTTTTCAATTCTATCAAATCAAATTATTGAAATCATCGAAAGATTTGAACTAAAAATAGAAATTGTGTATGTTGCCTATTGCCCAATGGCATTGAACGACAAAGGAGCCTATTGGCTAACGAATATTGATGAAATTAGCAATCCATATTTCGGTGATAGCATGTTAAAATGTGGCGAAATCGTAAAGACTGTCAGAAACAATATATCAAACCAAACTAAGTAAAAGCGATCTTTGCAATCCACAACACCAATTTAAACTGCAAAACAATAGTTGCATTGACCAATACTTTTAATCTTGATTCAGCAGTTGAAAGTAAAGTAAAATTTTTACATATAAAAGTAGCAATATATGTGATATTTTTGACTACAAAAATGCAAGGGATAGGCATTCCTCGTAAATTTTTCGTGAAAAATCAAAAAGTAGAGACGCACTATAGTGCGTCTCATACGCATCAGCTTAAGGGTTTCCGATAACTACTTTTCTCGTTCTTTTGCGTAACCAGACCGGCGAAGTGTCGCACCACCCCTGTCTGGTAGAGTTGACACGGAGAAAAAAGAGTTGATTAATAGTCGCTCTTTTTTTGAAAAAGTAATCATTTTGGCCAATTCCTTACTATCTTTTGCCTACTCTACCAGGCAAGGGTGGACACATCCCCTTCCTGGTTACGCACTAAAAGCTTAAGTTGATGCGTATGAGATGCACTATATCGTTACACGCCGTGTGGTCTCTGCTTTAAAAGCATTGAATCAATGTAATTCCTGATTTTAGGTTTAAAGAACATCTTCTCCGTAGCCTTACCATAGAACATCATTAGGTAAACACACCCAAGAACAGCCTTGGCTCTACATCACGCTACATTTCTATACTCAACTCTTTTGGATAATTTTCTCAGTTTAATTTGTTTCTTATTTCAGTGTACTTCAGTGCCTTCTGTGGTTAAAAAACTATAACCTTAACTGTCGTTCACAACCCTATGAGCTAAACTTTCACCATCCAAAAAATATTTTTATAATTAATCATAAAGTCATAGGACCGTATTGTCTCTACTTTATAACACCATACTATACCCAAACTCTTTTGGATAATGCTCTCATTTTAACTTATTTCTTATTTCAGTGTAGTTCAGTGCCTTCTGTGGTTAAAAAACTATAACCTTAACTGTCGTTCACAACCCTACGACCTAAATTCTCACCATCCAAAAAATATTTTTATAATTAATCATAAAGTCATAGGCCCGCCTTGTCACTACTTTATAACACCTTTCTACCCAAACTCTTTTGGATAATGCTCTCATTTTAACTTATTTCTTATTTCAGTGTAGTTCAGTGCCTTCTGTGGTTAAAAAACTATAACCTTAACTGTCGTTCACAACCCTACGAGCTAAATTCTCACCATCCATGGCTTCGTGATGTTGTTCGCATCGTTCTCACAACCCTTCGGGCTCTCCGCTACGCTACGAGCTAAACTTTCGCCATCCATGGCTTCGTTTTTACCAGTTAATAATCTTCATCGCATTGATTCAATTTAATTTATTGCTTTTATGCCTCCGTGATTTAACTCCGTGTTCTCCGTGAAAATGCTTTTTAATAACTTCTCATTAGAGAATAAAACGCACCAAGCAAAAAGTTAGTGAGTTTTTTATTTTTTTATTTTTTTATTTGCCTTCAAATTGTCAATGAACCCTACTTTGCTGTTCTAAACTTTAAATAATAAATTGCCATGATCTATAATCAAATATCTTCAATCTACAGTCTACAGCCTATGATCTATAGTCTATAGTCTATAGTCTACTGCGCCTACTCACCCAAACCATACTTTCTCTCATTTTTACACCAGACGATTAATTTGACCAAACGGGATAAGAAGATTAATTTTTAGAGAGTGATGAATGCAGAAAATTGCAATTCATTTGATTTTATTTGTCGATGCAAAATTTTAAGGCTAATAGGCAGACCACGGCATTCATCTATTGGTCATTTTATTAAGAATTAATATAATCATGCAAATCAATGGCAATATTTGGAAAATTTTTGATTATCTCTTTATCTTTGGTGATCAGCTTACAATTTAATTCTTCTGCTAAAACAATAAATTCGCAGTCATAGGCAGTACAGTTTGAATTTTTGACTTTATCTAATACCGCTAAAGAATTGACCGCATACTCAAAATTAGCCATTTGTTCTTCCGCATTTAAAGTAGCTTCTTTTGCATAATCAAAAGTAATTTTTTCTTTTTTGAAAAAGGTAGAAACGACATTTCTAAATTCTGATTTCCAAAGAATAGAACTAACCCAGTGGCTGTCTTTTTTGAGTAGCTTTTCTGTATCAAGAGTAAAATCACTAGGCAGCCAAAGGTAAACTAAAATATTGGTGTCTACCACAATCATTTTCTACCAATATTCTTAGCATCTTGAATTTCAATTTGAGTAATATTTTGCTGCGACTTAGAACGCAAGGCGCGTGCTTTATTTAATATTGATTCAGGTTCAACTTTGCTGGCCTTTGTATATTTTTCCAAACATACAATGATTTCATTATTCAAGCTACGATGCTGAATTTTTGCCATTTCCTTTAATTTCTGATGAATATCAGCCGGAATATTTTTTAAAGTAATCGAGTTCATTTTTCACCAACCAAAGATAAGTTTAAAACCATTATACAACCATTTCGGTTTTTTTCAATTTAACCCGTAAAGTATCGGTTAAAACTTGAATTTTAATTTAACTTTGCAAAGCAAATCCATATTAGTTTTCAGAATGAAAATACTGCTTGGTCTTTTATGCCTGTCCGGAACTTTAAGATGCTATTAAAATCGCGAGATTTCCATGAGCATCAATTTAGACTGTAGACTGTAAACCATAGACTGTAGATAAGAAAGAAAGCTGTAATTGCTGAAATAAAATACTTTTTCACGGAGAACACAGAGTTAAATCACGGAGAAATAATTGCAAAATATAAAAATAAATAACAGCTATCAATTCAAATACCGCCTTGCTAGTATTGCACTTATTCAAAAATATTTATTTCTTTAATTTTTCAGTGTAATTCAGTGCCTTCAGTGGTAAAAATCTTCATTGCATTTATTCAATTTAATTTATTGCTTTTATATCTCCGTGATTCAACTCCGTGTTCTCTGTGAAAATGCTTTTTAATAAATTTTCTGTCGAGGATAAAACGCACCAAGCATAAGTTGATGCGTTGTATATTTTTTATTTGCCTTCAAATTGTCAAAGAACATTTATTTACATCTGAATTTTAAACTTTGAAATCTATATCTCTACGAAATTCAAAGTCTTTTTCAATCTATGAACTTCATTCTACAGTCTATAGTCTACGAACTACAGACCATCTCTGTACCGATTTTATCTTTTTTGCTTGCCAATTCTAATAGTTAAAAACCATACTTTCACTCATTTTTACACTAGACGATTAATTTGACCAAACGCCTAACTCGTATTACTCTTCTTTGTCGATATGAAAAAATTTATTACCAAAAACAACTATTCCAGCCATAAAAAAATAAACCAAACTATACCAAGCAATTATTATAAAATAAAATTCTAAATAGCCCCGTAGAGACAGTGTAACATCAGGGCTAGTTAAAAACTCTAAATAATCAAAAAAAAAACTCGCTATAGTAAAGTCAAAAAATATTGATGTCCAATATAAACATGAAATAATAAACAAATAAATAATGTAAAGTATGAATTTATTCATTTCATTTTATCCTTAATCGCTCGACCATAACTACTAGGATTATTAACCTCATTTAATTTATTTACATCCATATTCTTAAATTCAAACTTATAATTTGGGTCTGTTTCTATCAATTTAAACATTTCGGCACCTTTCAAATTTGCAACAATATCTGCTTGAGATAAAACACCTGAAGACCCTGAACCATAGACACCATAAATACTTATTCCAGGCTTTGAAGCATATTTTTTAAACATGGTTTCAAATCTTTCTCGGTTTGCATCATGTTTTTCTTTATAGGCTAATGGTCTTCTCTCATTAGTAATATTCATTTTACCCCAAGTATTAAGATCAAATCCCTCTAGGAAATTACTAAATTTGTATTGATCATCTAATGACAATTCTTCGTTATAAAGCCAATATCCCTGTTGGAAAATATGTTCTAATTTATCTGTTCCAATTAAAACTTCATTAACCTTAATTGTTGGAGCAATTGTATGATCACGAGTAGCTTGAGTCCAATATGCAGGCAAAGCACCTACTATTGGTGTGGTTAATATTTTGCTGTTTTCAATTTTTGAATATTTTGACTCCTTAAATGGAATTCGAACTATTTCATCATTATTTCTAAGAGTCAACAAGTTTTCCACATCAATTGCTATCTTTGTTCTTTCAGAAATTGCACCACCATGCTTTCCTGTATTAGTAATACCACTATTTTTTACATTTTGACCCAAATTCTCATAAACAAATCTCGAAAGTTCTTTTCCTTTTAAACCTTCTTTTCTTCCTGCATCAATTACACTGTCTACATAATTTTCAATTATCTTCGCTGAATCTTTTAGCTTATCAGTTTTGCCGACAATTACTCTGTCATCAGCCTCAGTTAACCCCAACGGATCCGAATAATTAACACTATTCCCCGATGTATAAACATACGGGTTCGACCCATCCACATACCCCAAGGGGTCGCGCTGAATAAAGAAACTATTTTGCGGGTCATAGAATCGTGCACGGTTATGGTAAAGCTTGATTTCAGCTTCCCAATCGCGCGCTGTATAGAAGTATCGATTCGAAACAAATGCCGAATCAATTAAAATCTCGAAATTTCCATGCGCATCATATTTGTATCGCTCTTCGATGGCACCAGTAGCATTGGTGATGGCTATCACCGACCCGTGTGTGTCGTAGACGAAGTAAAAGTCAAATGCACCTTCTGTTACGACTACCGGAATATCTATGCGCTCACCTAAAACATACGATCTTAACAGCACATCTGAGGCATTGTATTCAGCAATGACTTCTTCGCCTGAATAGTAATAATGCTCGTCTGTTACAACTGTATTTGTGCTTGTCTGCGTAACTGTTTTCTGAATCTTGCGACCTGTGCAATCGTAAGTAACAAGAATAGACTATAGACTGTAGACCACAGTCTGTAGATAAGAAAGAAAGCTGTAATTGCTGAAATGAAATACTTTTTACACGGAGAACACAGAGTTCAATCACGGAGAAATAACTGCAATTCATAAAAACAAATAACAGCAAGCAGAAATTTAATTTTCTTGCATTGCATATATTCGATTTATTGCTTTTATACCTCCGTGATTCAACTCCTCTTTCTCCGTGAAAATGCTTTTTAATAACTTCTCATTAGAGAATTAAACGCACCAAGCAAAAGCTGATGCGTTGTATATTTCTTATTTGCCTTCAAATTGTCAAAGAACACTTTTTCGGTAAGTATTGCTGCGTACATCCGTGTACTTGCCCTTCGGGCTGGGCAAGCCAGCTAAACTTCGCCTTCATGGCTTCGTGATGTTGTTCGCATCGTGCTCACAACCCTTCGGGCTCTCCGCTACGCTACGAGCTAAACTATCGCCATCCATGGCTTCGTTTTCCGTGCCGATTTCACCTTTTTTACTCTTCATCAATAGTGCTCAAAACCATACTTTCTAGCAGTTTCACCGTCTGATGAATATTTTTACCTGACGACATAAGCCTAATATCCAAGACCATACTTTCAGACTATTTTGCCGTTAGATGAATTATTTTGCCTAAGGAATTTTTTACTGACAAGTCAAATTTTTAACTTACTAAGGTCAATATTTGGGGGTATTTCCCATTTATTCCTTTCCGCATGCTTTAATAATTCAAACTCAATAAAAGTATTATGTTTTTCCAAATAAAACAATATATCTTTTGACCATGCAAAGACACCATCAGTGCATATTTCTTGAGAGCATATTTTTTTATTTTCATCTAACAAATCTACTAATAAACCAGGTACTACCAAATATGGAACCCCTTTTTTTAAATAATGCGTTAAATATAATTTTTCTGCGCTATTTAATTTATTAGCATGTTGCGATAAAAGCTCTTTATACTTAACTTTGTTTTCATCGTAAAAACCCAAATTAATTAACTTCATATTAAAATTCCTATTTATTTCCTAATTTAAAAAGAAACCACTCCCCATTTTCATATAGTTAATTTTCTAGTCTACACCTATAGTATACAGTCTCGCTCTAACAGTAATATTTTAACTTTTTAATTCCCAAACTCCAACAATCAAGACTACACTCTCTCGAGGAATTATCGACAGATTAATTATTAGACTTGGCATCTTTGATTAACTGACTACACGCCTTACGACATTTAATTATGAATTTCAAAATCACTAGCAATAATATCAAAACAAGAAGAATCATCAAACCGACACATAAAATGAATCAATTTTAAATTTCCTTTATATTCGTTTATGGTTTCTTTTAAAAATGCAGAATCGCTAAATGACACAATATTGTCGTAGCTATTTCTTTGAAAGCTTGAAATAGATGTCATGTATGTGCATTTAAATGCTTCAACACCCAAAAACTTGATTTCACATTTAACTATATTATCGTTTTCGTCTTCATATTCAAAATTCAAGGAGCAAGAATGTCCAAGATTTATTACAAATTCAACATCCTTTATAAATGCACATGATGAAACTGGTGACTCCCATACAATTTTCATTTATAACTCCTACTTTTGAACTTTCAATACACTTTGACTTTTACCTGCGCCCGTGATTCTTAAAACTTCTGTACCCATATCATCAAGTTTATTATGTATTAATCTATCATTCATATCTTTAACTGCCTTAATATCATCTGTTTTATTTATTAATTTCCAACTTGATTCAGGAATGTTAGCTCTTTTTAGTGCCAATGAAGACCTTGTATTTATAATCAATCGAACATTTTCTTTTTCGATATATTCTATTGGCAAATCATCAACCGAAAGCTTATTATTTCTCAATTTTTCAACAACCGAACTAATTTCTTCACCTAAAAACTTACCTTCATCAGAAAACTTAGGTTTAGCAGTAACTTGACTAAATCTTAAAGGTTTCTGGTTAATTACATCTTCAGCTTTAAGCAATTTTCTTACTTGATTACCCTCAACTACACCATTAATTAATACACCAGAGCCAGAAGTGAGAATTACAACTATTGATTCTTTTAGTTGATCTTTTTTCCAAGCTTCAATACTTCTAGTAGCACCAGAACCGCCTTCACCTATGGCTGTCCATAACCATTGACCTCGTCTATTATGCCACTCGTCTAAATCTGGCTCTGATGCTACTTTTTTATAGACGGCACTGTTTTTAAGCTCATAATCTTCATAATAAGCTTTTACAGATCTGTAATAAGATTCAACACCTTCTTTCGATTGCCACCTATCATCCATTTCATCTTCATCAAAATTATTGACAAAATACTTTCGTAAAGACCACACTGCCTCTGCTCTAGCGTAATCCCTTTCGCTTTTATCAGTAATTTTTTTGGCTTTATTAAGTTCTTGAATATATTTGTTGTACCTTATTACAAGCTTTTCAGCAGTCATTTTAGATTCAACTGACTCTGATAACCCCAACGGGTCTTTATAATTCACACTATTCCCACTTGTATACAGATACGGATTCGACCCATCTACATACCCCAAGGGGTCACGCTGTATAAAGAACCCATTTTGCGGGTCGTAGAATCTCGCACGATTATGATAAAGCTTTATCTCAGCTTCCCAATCACGAGCAGTGTAGAAATAACGATTAGAAACAAATGCCGAGTCAATTAAAATCTCAAAATTGCCATGAGCATCGTACTTGTATTTTTCTTCGACAATACCATTGGCATTGGTGATGGCTATTACCGACCCATGCGTATCGTAAACAAAATAATAATCGTATAACCCTTCCGTTACGACGACTGGAATATCTATGCGCTCGCCAAGAACATACGACCGTTGCAACTCATCTGAGGCATTGTATTCAGCAATGACTTCTTCGCCTGAATAATAGTAATGCTCGTCGACTATTACAGTGTTCGTATTAGTCTGCGTAACTGTTTTCTGAATCTTTCGCCCCGTGCAATCGTATGTAAAAACTACATCAATTGGCAGATTATTGGCATCTTTGGTGCTAACTTTTAGTAAGCGATTCGCATAATCAAATTCATATAAATCACCAGTTTCATTTTGAGTCAGGTTGCCGTTTCGATTGTAAGCTCTGTTATTACCATTTACCCCTTGAACTGCATCAATCTCTACCGCTTGATGCAAAGCATTTGGCTGATAGAATTTTTGATCGATGATACCTAGTGTATCAAATTTGATGATAGAATTCCTAAAATCTGTCGTTGAATAATCAACAGCTTCTTTCTTTACATATCCATTGGCATTGATTTCAGGTAATGGCGCGTCATAAGCCGTTTCAATCAAGTGGTAAACCGAGTCATATTTGTAGCGATCACCAATACCTGACTCGTGATTTCGCTTTTCAAAGTTTTTGTAATACACTTTGTTATAACCAAGCGTGTAATCAACAATGGTTTGATTGCCATTTTGGTATTTGCTGGTTAAAAGTTCATTGCCATTACCATACACCAGACTTTGAGTTAGTGGGCCCCTTTGAATTCTGGCTTGTTTGCCACCAACAAAAGTGTTTTCTTTGACGACTACATTGTTCTTGGCAATTTGATGTAATTGCCCTAATTCATTACGGCGGTATTCAATAACAGTACCGCTTGGGTGAACTAGCTGATTTTTGTTCTGGACATCAAAGAATTTGCTTTGAATCGTTTTAGCTGGCATTGCCCCATGTTTTTGTGACTCGGCTATGACACGCCCGCTTGAATCATATTGATAACCCAATTGGCTGATTTGAGAGCCTAATGCCCCTCCTTTTTTACAGGTTACTTGCTGCAACTGTTTTAATGGGTTGTATTCATAGAAATAGTAATCTGCGCCATAATTAGCAGATACATTAGTACCCTTAGTAATAGTCACACTTTCAAGTTGAGTGTTATCATTGTAGACATTATTTACCACAGTACCGTCTGGCATGGTCGCTTGCGTTACTTGTGCCATGGCATTGTAAAGTTGAGAGTAGATTAAATTATCATTGCCCGGTAACTTGGTGGTTTCTAATCTACTATGAATATCGTAACTGTACTCGGCGATGTTATTTGCATCATCAATGTATTGTTTTAACTCATTACCATTTTCGTAAACATTGGTAATAGTTGATTCTTTGACATAATCACCATTTGCATCACGATATTCTTGAATCGCTTTAACGACATTGCCCAAATGGTCATGTTCATTTCTGGTTACATTACCTTCGGCATCAATTACCTTCTCGACTTGGTTTACGCTATTGTAAAATGATTGCGTGATATGCCCATTAGGGTCGATGGTTTTGGTAACACGATTTAAAGAATCATACTCGAAAGACTGGGTTCTTTCTTCGTATAATTGCGTGACATGATTGTATTCTTTAATGGTGCTAAACTCAACTAGCCCTGCATTGTCGAGCACCAGTGTGGTTTCGACTTCCGCTTGATTATTATTGAATGCGGCTTGATTTTTATAGGTCAAGCTACCAACACTGCGCCCGATGGTATCAAATTTGCCTATCGAGATTGCACCATAAGGGTTAATGGATTTAAAATGTTAATTTACGATTTAACCACGGAAGAAGACGAAAAAGCCTGAAGAGAAAAGACGAAAGTAATTGGGTCGTGAACTCAACATGGATGAACAGGATTTACAGGATAAGAATCATAATAGGAATCTAATCTTGTAAACTCTGGTCAGTTCAAAGTAAAATAAACGCACCAGCCATTGAAGCAGGTGCGTTCGTTTTTATTTTAATTTTGCTTCAAATTTTCAAAGAACTAAATTACTTAGTGAGTTTTTAAGAAAACTCACTGATTTTCCTTAACATTATATATGTAGCTTTTATTTTTGCTTGAAAAATAAGTCATAAAATGGATATTTTCGCCCTTTTTTTTAAGGGCAAATCTGATGGGATTTATTAGTTTTTTATCGGTGATTTTAGACCAAAAATCGGTTGATTTAATCAAAATCATTGAGTTTCAAAATCAGGAAATTGCTGTTTTAAAAGCAATGGTTAAATCGGGAAGAAAAATTCCAAATTTGCAAGAAAAACGGATTCTTGCAAATCTAGCTTATGAAATCAGGCATATTCTAAAGCTAGGCAAAATAGAAACCATTTTCAAGCCAGAAACTATTCTGAAATGGTATCGGCAATTTGCTGGTGCAAAGTTTGATGGGTCTAAAAACCGTAAAAAAATAGGCAGACCCGAAACTGATAAATCAACGGTAAAACTGATCATTCAGATGGCAACAGAGAATAAAACTTGGGGCGCCGATAGAATTGTTGGGGCATTGAAAAATCTAGGAATTCAAATTTCTGACCAAACCGTGCTGAACATACTTTCGAAAAATGGAATACCGATTGCGCCTGACCGCAAAAAGGAAAAAACTTGGAAGGAATTCATTAAACTTCACACAGACCAGCTTTGGGCTTGCGATTTCTTTTTGGTGCCTGTTTTGACTCTAGCAGGAATTAGGCATTTTCATGTGTTTGTGTTTATTCAGTATTGCACGCGACAAATAAAAGTTGTTGGAGTGCGTGATACACCAGATGGCGCATGGATGGAACAAATGGCTAAAAATTTAACTTGCCCTTTTGATTCCGAACTGCCCGACTGCAAATATCTTGTGCATGATCGTGATACGCTGTACACACAAAAATTTGAACAAATCTTAAAGGATTTCGGAATAACACCTATTAAAACACCACCTAGAAGCCCCAACCTAAACCCATTTATCGAAAGATTTAATCGGTCGATAAAAGAAGAGTGCTTGGAAAACATGATTATTTTCGGTGAAAAAAATCTGCGAAAATTTTTAAAAGAGTATGCAGAGCATTACCATTTTGAGCGCAATCACCAAGGTCTTGGCAATCAAATTATCAAAGCCGATGATACTCTGATTCACTCGCGAAAAGGTGAAGGGAAAATCATCAAAAATGAACGACTCGGCGGTTTGCTGAACTATTATTACCGCAAAGCAGCTTAATTTTTGAATAAGTTTACTCAGCCACTATAGAGATACTCCGTACCCACATCAAATAAATTGTCAAAGAACAAACTTCGGTAAGTCTAATGTACCGTTTTTACCATTTCAATTCACTCATATTGCTCACTCAAACCTAACTTTCTCGCCATTTTTCCGTCAGACGAATATTTTGACTATACGAGGTATTGGTAATGAAATTGTTAAAACCAATGAAACCTTGGCACATTCGCAAAAAGGTGAAGGGAAAATCATCAAGAAAGAACGACTCGGCGGTTTGCTGAACTATTATCACCGCCAAGCAGCTTAGTTTTTGAAAATCTGTTTCTAAACACTATTAGGAATAATCCGTACCCACATCAAATAAATTGTCAAAGTTCAATGTTTCGGTAAGTCTAGCGTACCGTTTTTACCATTTCAATTCATTCATATTGCTCACTCAAACCTAACTTTCTCGCCATTTTTCCGTCAGACGAATATTTTGACTATACGAGATACTCCGTACCCACATCAAATAAATTGTCAAAGAACAAACTTCGGTAAGTCTAATGTACCGTTTTTACCATTTCAATTCACTCATATTGCTCACTCAAACCTAACTTTCTCGCCATTTTTCCGTCAGACGAATATTTTGACTATACGAGTTTTTGAAAATCTGTTTCTAAACACTATAGGAATAATCCGTACCCACATCAAATAAATTGTCAAAGTTCAATGTTTCGGTAAGTCTAGCGTACCGTTTTTACCATTTCAATTCATTCATATTGCTCACTCAAACCTAACTTTCTCGCCATTTTTCCGTCAGACGAATATTTTGACTATACGCCATATGCGTTTTCAACAGAACTTAAACGACTAGTTGAACTCCATAATTTAGAAACGGGTGCACTACAAGGGTTTGCTTCATTATTATGACTTAAAATATCTAGATTTGAAACAAAATATTTGTGCTCAAATTCAACTTCAAAATTAAAGACTTGATAAATTCCATTTAAAATACTAATACTTTCAATTGTTACTTCACCTTCGTAAGTTTTTAATTTATCACCTTTTCGTAGCTCAGAAGTTCTTGCAAATTCATTCCTTTCGATATTAAATAAAAGATGTCTATCAGTTGGGTTTAACTCTTCTGTTGAATCATTAAACTTAATGTTATATACAAAACCATTCAAATGTGTAACTGTAGAGAGTACTACTCTACCTTCACCCTCTTCTAAATACAAAATAGGTTTAATATTTTCAACTTCTGCAAAACCGTCAATACCCATTTCAGTCAACACAAAATAAATAACCCCGCCAACCTTGCACTTGTTATTCAGAATCCACTCTGCAGGTTTCAATATATCAATTGTCAAAATATCCGTTTCACAAGTCGGATTAACCATTTTCAAAGTTAAATGCTTCCAATTAGTCAAATTTACTTCTGTTTCGGTATTACTCACACCTGTAGATTTTACCCTATCACCTACCTTTATTTCCTCAATGTTTTTATAACCATTTTGCACTTTTATTTTAGTACCCGCTATAAAACATACCCCCATTGGTAATTTTATATTAACGGATTCAATTTCTTTGAGTATTAATTTTTCCTTTCTTGAATTCTTTAACAATTGAATTGCTATTTCACTAACCTTAACGCCTTTACTTAATAAATTCAAAGCTGGGCCAGTACTAAAGTTAATTATGCCATCTCGAACATAGTCCTGAGCAAATGCTTGCGCTTCAGAAGCTTTATGCATATTGCTTGCAATTATATTGAGAAATTCCGCATTTGCCTTTTCCTCATTCATTCCTCCAGCTATTTTTATATCGTAAACAGCTTTAATCACTTGACCCGATAAAGATTTCTCCGATGCATATTTAGATAAAAAAGTACCGTATCTGCCTTCCAATCTTTTGTGAAGCTCAAAAGCAGCTTCATCAACATCATAAAAAACTTTTTTGCTATCAATTCCAATATCTACTCCAATATCAAGCGAGTCAGATTGATACCATTTGCGGTCAACTATCTGAATATCACCTCTCTCAGCCATGAATAAAAGCCAAAAACTCTTATCTTGCTTACTCGTATATTTTTCAAAGTATTTTTCAACAATTTTTTCGACTGCCTTATCGCTTTCGCCTTTATCAGCTAACCCCAAGGGGTCAGAATAATTAACACTATTCCCCGAAGTGTAAACATACGGATTCGACCCATCAACATACCCTAGTGGGTCACGCTGAATAAAGAACCCATTTTGTGGGTCGTAGAATCTTGCACGATTATGATAAAGCTTAATCTCAACTTCCCAATCACGAGCAGCATAGAAATAACGGTTATTAACCCATTGAGAGTCAATTAAGATCTCGAAATTTCCGTGGGCATCATATTTGTATCTTTCTTCGACGATACCATTGGCATTAGTGATGGCAATTACTGACCCATGCGTGTCGTAGACAAAGTAAAAATCATATAACCCTTCTGTTACAACTACTGGAATATCAAGGCGCTCACCCAATACATAAGATCTTAATAGCACATCTGAGGCATTGTATTCAGCAATGACTTCTTCGCCTGAATAATAGTAATGCTCGTCTGTTATAACAATATTGGTATTCGTTTGGGTTACTGTTTTCTGAATCTTACGCCCCGTGCAATCGTAGGTGAAGATGACTTCAATTGGTTGATTGCTTGAATCATTAGTTAATACGCGAACTAAACGGTTAGCATAATCAAACTCATATAAATTACCTGTTTCATTTTGAGTCAGGTTGCCGTTTCGATTGTAGGCTCTGTTATTACCATTTGCCCCTTGAACTGCATCAATCTCAACCGCTTGGTGTAAGGCATTTGGTTGATAGAATTTTTGATCGATGATACCTAGTGAATCAAATTTGATGATAGAATTTCTAAAATCAGTATTTGAATATTCTACGGCCTCTTTCTTTACATACCCGTTGGCATTAATCTCTGGCAATGGTGCATCGTAAGCTGTTTCGATTAAGTGATAAACAGAGTCGTATTTGTAACGATCACCAATACCTGACTCGTGATTACGCTTTTCAAAGTTCTTGTAATATACTTTGTTGTAGCCGAGTGTGTAATCCACAATAGTTTGATTGCCATTTTGGTATTTGCTGGTTAATAACTCATTGCCATTACCATATACTAGTGATTGAGTTAGTGGCCCTCTTTGAATTCTGGCTTGTTTGCCACCAACAAAAGTGTTTTCTTTGACTACTACATTGTTCTTGGCTATTTGGTGTAATTGACCTAATTCATTTCGGCGGTATTCAATAACAGTACCGCTTGGGTGAACTAGCTGATTTTTGTTCTGGGCATCAAAGAATTTGCTTTGAATCGTTTTCGCTGGTAAAGAGCCATGTTTTTGTGACTCGGCAATGACACGCCCGCTTGAGTCATATTGATAACCTAATTGGCTGATTTGAGTGCCTGATGCCCCACCTTTTTTGCAGGTTACTTGTTGTAATTGTTTTAAGGGGTTGTATTCGTAGAAGTAATAATCTGCCCCATAATTAGCGGAAACCGCTAAACCTTTGGTTATGGTGGTTTGAAGTAATTGAGTAAAGTCATTGTACTCATTGGTTACGACTGTATTGTCTGGCATAGTGGCAGTCAACACCTGCGCCAAAGCATTGTAAGTCTGACTATAAACCAGATTGTCATTGCCCGGCAACTTCGTGGTTTCTAATCTACTATGAATATCGTAACTGTACTCGGTGATGTTGCCCGCATCATCAATGTATTGTTTTAACTCACTACCATTTTCATATACATTGGTAATAGTTGATTCTTTGACATAATCACCATTTGCGTCACGATATTCTTGAATGGCTTTAACGACATTGCCCAAGTGATCATGTTCATTTCTGGTGATGTTACCTTCGGCATCAATCACCTTTTCAACCTGATTTAAGCTGTTATAAAATGATTGGGTGATATACCCATTCGGATCGATGGTTTTTGTAACCCTGTTTAATGAGTCGTACTCAAAAGCTTGAGTTCTTTCTTCATATAATTGTGTTGCATGATTGTATTCTTTTATTGTGCTGAATTCCACTAACCCAGCATTGTCTAATATTAATGTTGTTTCAACTTCTGCTTGATTATTATTCAATGCTGCCTGATTTTTATAAGTCAAGCTACCAATATTACGCCCGATGGTGTCAAATTTATTGACTGAAATCGCACCATAAGGGTTGATCGTTTTGGTTACACGACCTGCAATATCGAAAAACACTTCACTGCTTAGTGCTGATTCAACTTCCTGAATTCCATTTACATAAGTGTAGGTAGTAACTGTCGTTTTAATAACACGGTTATGGGTATCATAGAAATTTTCCGATGATTGAAGTAGATTATCATTGACATCCCACTTCTCCACTTTTTTCAGCAATTCACCTTCATAGATGTTTATAGCACGATTTCCACTACCAGTTTGAGAATATAACTTGAAGGTTTCCACTTCACCTGGGGTTGGGAGCGCTTGAAATGAATTTTCGAATTCATCTTGAACAATTTTTAATCTCCCGAATTCATCGTAGATATTAAACGATAGAAACTTTCTTTCGGAGAAGGCATGACCATAATATGGCGTATAAGTCGCTAATGGCTGATTGATAAAATTATAGTCTGGTTTTGAGTGTATTTCAAGAGGCGTACCAACACCTGTTTTACTTAATGTTAGTCTGCCATCTAATGCAAATTGATTCTTAGATATGTTTATTTTTGGATTGCGACTTTCTAATACTCTGTTGTAACCATCATACTCATTGATAGTTGAAGTTAATTGAGTCGTGTCGTTAACGCTTACACTGCTTGAAGTTACTCTTGAATTCTGATATTGCGTATTGGCAGTAATAAAACCATTACCAATTGCTACTCCTAAATGATTTAATAATGTAGTTTTGGAATTTGTTAAATTCCCCGCATCATCGTAGGTATTTTCGGTATAAATTCTAGCATTATTAGCATAAGTGTACGGTTCATATTTTTTAACAACTCGCCCGAAAAGGTCATTCTCAAATTCTGTTTGTTGCCTATACAATCTTACCACGGAAGAAGACGGTAAGATCAGAAGAGAAAAGACGGAAGTAATTAGATCGCGAATTTAACATTGATGAACAGGATTTACAGGATAAGAATCGTAATAGGAATCTAATCTTGTAAATTCTGGGCAGTTCAAAGAAAAAAACGCACCAACCGTTGAAGAAAGTGCGTTATTTTTCATTTCTTGCATTTTGCTTCAAATTTTCAAAGAACTAAATTTTGGAAAAATGTGCTAATTTTCCTTAACATTATAAGTATAACTTTTATTTTTTCTTGAAAAATAAGTCATAAAATGGATATTTGCGCCCTTTTTTTTGAGAGGATTTTTTGCATGAGTTTTATTAGTTTTTTATCGGTGATTTTAGACCAAAAATCTGTAGATTTGATCAAAATCATTGAGTTTCAAAGCCAGGAAATTGCGGTATTGAAGGCTATGAATAAAGAAGGCCGAAAATATGCAAACATAACCGAGAAGCGACTTTTGGGAACTCTTGCTCATGAAATCAGACATATTTTAAAATTAGGCAAAATAGAAACGATTTTTAAGCCTGAAACCATTCTCAAATGGTATCGGCAATTTGCAAATGCGAAATTTGATGGCTCAAAAAACAGAAAACCAAAGGTTGGGCGACCAGAAACTGACCCAGAAACGGTAAAGCTTATTATTAAAATAGCTCAAGAGAACAAAACATGGGGTGCCGATAGAATAGTCGGGGCGTTGAAAAATCTAGGAATTCAAATTTCTGATCAAACAGTTTTGAATACTCTTCAAAAAAATGGAATACCAATTGCGCCTGACCGCAAAAAGGAAAAAAACTGGAAAGAGTTTATCAGATTACACACAAACCAACTCTGGGCTTGTGATTTCTTTTTGGTACCTGTTTTAACTTTGATGGGCGTTAGACACTTCCATGTGTTTGTCTTCATACAATATTGCACTCGTCAAATTAAAGTTGTTGGAGTGAAAGATACGCCAAATGGCGCCTGGATGGAACAAATGGCTAAAAACATTACCGATCACTTTGAGCCGATGTTGCCCAATTGCAAATATTTGGTGCATGACCGAGATACCCTCTACACCCAAAAATTTGAGCAAATCTTAAAAGATTTTGGTATCACGCCTGTGAAGACTCCGCCACAAAGCCCCAACCTTAACCCATTTATCGAACGGTTTAATCGCTCAATAAAATATGAATGCCTAAACAATATGATTATTTTCGGTGAAAAAAATCTTAGAAAGTTTCTTGAAGAGTATGCGGAGCATTATCATTTTGAGAGAAAAACGAAGCCACGAAGGCGAAGTTTGGCTGGCTTGCCCAGCCCATTCACCTTTAAACTAATATGGGCAAGTACACGGATGTACGAAGCAACACACCAAGGCATTGGCAATGAAATCATCAAAACTGAAGATGTTCTGATTCACTCACAAAAAGGTGAAGGCGACATCATCAAAAAGGAACGAATAGGCGGTTTGTTGAATTATTATTACCGCAAATCGGCTTAATTTTTAAAAAACATCCCTCAACTACTACAGAAATAATCCGTACCTACTACAAATAAATTGTCAAAGATCAATGTTTCGGCAAGTTTTGCGTATCGATTTTAACTTTTTTACTCTTCAATTCTATTAACCCAAACCATACTTTCTCGCTGTTTTACCAATGTACGAGTTTTTTGACTAAACGAGAACTCCTGAATTTAACAAACTAATACTGCATCTGATAAATTCAGTTCTGGGCTGTTGGATCTACATTACCCAGAAAGGCTTCTAAATTGTAACTTGTATCAATTTTCTCCTTCACTATAAAGACTCAGAGCTTAGTTAACTGACTAAACGACCATCGGGTGAATATTTTGACTAAACACGAATCTATAGTCTTATATACTTATGCTAACTCCAATCTTAATTACTTTAGTTTTAAATTCATTTTCAAAAGCTTGAATCAATTCTTGAACTTTTGGGTTATTTCGCATGTTTTTCTCAAAATTAACACTATCATATATAATTGTGCTAGTTTCCGCATAAAAATAAATTATGAATTCAGATGCTATATCTTCTACTTCTTCAAAAGCAGCATTATGTCTTTCTAAGCAAGCCCCATTTAAAAAACCTATAGAAAAAAAGCGAAATAATGAATTAACTTGTCTTTCAAAAAAGTTTAAAATTTCATTACTACAAATTGCTATTAGGTTATTTTCGTTTGGGCCCCAATCGTAATAAAGAATAAAATCCCTTATATCATTTTGTAGTTTAGGCTTTATCTCAGATATTGTAATATCATTGAGTTTTTGTTGTTTACCACCTGTGAAATATCTTAAATAATTAATTTTATTAGCACTATTCTTTAATAAAAAATTAAAAACATCATTTATAATGGGTGTTTTATAATTCTTATCAAAACAAAATGTTACACAAAGTGTACCGCTCATATAAAATATCCCCTATTTAATATTGATTTTTTGGAACAAAAAATTTCTTATCACCATTAAAAAGTTCACCTCCGTATTGTATCGCTAAAGCTTCTTCTGCTAAAGTGAATGGCGAGCCAATATTTCCTTTTCCACCCATCTCAATAAAGGCTAGACCAAGTGCCCTATCTGCTCTTCTATAATCTTTCTTTTTTACAGAGGTTAAAATTTCACTGTATGTGCCATCTGAAGCAGACAATTCATCCATAATTAAAAATGACGAAACGCCAATTGAAAGAATACCTAAACCCTTTACAAATTTTAAAGATCTACGACTTCCACCACTTGTTTCACCTTCAAAAACTTCGTCTAAATTCTTTGCCGCTATAAATTTTTTATCTTTAAAGCTATATTCAATATCTGGCCTTATAACCACTGGGTCTTTGCCACCTGTAATTTTTTATCGAGCGATTTAATCGGTCTATAAAAGAAGAAAACGAAGCCATGATGGCGAATTTTAGCTGGCTTGCCCAGCCCATTCAATAAAAAAATACAATGGGCGAGTACATGGATGTACGAAGCAAACCACCAAGGTATAGGCAATCAAATTATCAAAGCCGATGAAATTCTGATTCATTCGCAAAAAGGCAAAATTCTTAAAAAGGAACGAATTGGTGGCCTACTAAACTATTATTACCGCCAATCAGCTTAATTGTAGACCACCGAATTAAAATCATAAGAATCGCTATTTTTAAACTTATTTAACATCATATTTGCTTTAGTTTTATTTTCAAGTAATATGGTCGAATTTAGGGGTAGTTTTGCAGTATTTTTTTTCCAGTTTAGATTTATTATTTAAAGCTTTAGATGATTTGTTTAAGACTTCATGTCCGCATTGTCATACTTCCGGCTGTTTGATCAAGCATTCAAAAATATATCGTACGGATCATAACCACGGCTGGCAACCCACACCATTCCCTAAAATCACGCATTGAAAACTGCAAGCCTGATCGAATTATCATCGCAACCGACATGGATGAACAAGGCCGCAAATTTGCCAAAACCATCGAAACTATGATCGGTAAGGTAAACTGCTCAGCACCTGCATACAATGCCAAAACGAAGCCACGATGGCGAAGTTTAGCTGGCTTGACCAGCCCATTCGGATGAAAAATAATATGGGCAAGTACAAGGATGTACGAAGCAACAGACCCAGCCGAACTCTTGTTAAAATTGAAATCAAATGTACAAAAATAACACAATCCAAAATTCCATCTGTATAATATACAGAAAGAAAACCCCAAAAAATCATTTGACGCCAATTTGGAAAACTCGACCAAAAACTCGATTTTACCCCCAAAATTATTTCTGCGTTTTATACGATGTTAATTTGGTGGTCTACAATTATTCGCATACTGGGAACTCTCATTACCCCATAGCAGGTCATTTTCTGATTGTTCCAACGATTTAATCTCAGCATAGTCAGGCAGATCGAGGGCACGCTGAGCCGATGTCCTATGAATAATTGTATTTGCTACGGGATTCTTTTCAATCCATGCTCCCAGCCTACTTTTGCCAGAACCATTAGCGCCTACAATTACTACAGATCCATTATGAACAATTTCGATTTTATTATTTTATTATTTGTGCCATCTGACGAAGGAAGGAGCAAGCTTGGAAGTTTGATCATTAAAAGGCTCTTTTTATGAAAAAATTGAAGGAAGGTTTTTGAATTCAAGAGTGTATTTAGCACTCTTGAATTTGATTTCAGATATATCTACTTTTTACTTGACTTAGGTGTTGGTGAAGCAGGATTTATTTGAGGTGCAGGACTTTCAACCATCGAACTTTTTGGTGGCGATGGCTTAGGTGGCTGAACATTAGGCATTGGATTAGAAATTCTTACTGGTGGCAAGCCTTTATTATCTCCTGTTAATGGACCAGTAGGGGGTGTTATTGGTTTTTTCTCGTCAGGCATAATTTCTCTTTAGTTAGAATAAAAATTTTTCATGTAAATACTTGTGACTGCTTCTGCTTTAAACATTAATTTATCACTACTTGGTAAACTACTACTTTTCAGATATTTATAAACTATATCTGTTTTTTTCTTTTTAACTCTGTGCCAAAGATTATTTATTTCAACTTCTGTATAATCCCCATTTGCAACAGCATGCCAATCAGCTTCTGTATCATTTGCTAATTGGTCTAAATCATAAATTAAGCTTGGTAGTACTTTTATTCGTTGTTTATAGGGTAAAAATTCCTTAATTACTGTAAAAATTTGAGCTAACCCAATAATGCAGGCCCATAAATAACTAGCTTCTTTCCATATTAACCATGCGCCAACTCCACCACTTGATGCTATGGCAACAAATATATTTAAGTAACGGTCAATACATACTGATGATTGAAAATAAAGCTCAATGTAGTTTACATGGGTTTTAAGTTGATCAAACTCTTTCCAATACTTTTCTTGAATCATTCTATCCTCTAAGAAATTTAACTCTTAATAAAATTAGACCAATAAACTTCTGCTCTATCCACTATTAAAAAACCATTATGAATTCGAAGATTATTTCTTTTTTGCAGGCACTTTAGGAGGTGCAGATTTTTTTGGTTTATCAGGTGTTTGTGTAAGCACAGATGCAGAAAGTTTTTTTATTTCAGAATTAGTTAAACTTGCTGGATTTTTCAATCCTTTTGAAGCAATTGATGATACTGCCTTTGAAGTTTTTTCATTTTTAGCCATTATGCTACTCCTTGTGGTTAGATTTGTGCGTCACCTATCGCTGAGCTCGCATGTACACACATTGTGATACATTTTATTTAAAACAACCTCAGCAACCTAATTCTACCCCCCAACCCCACCAAAAATCAAATACAAAATAAATATTTCTGCTAAATTTTCCAATAGAAACAAATAGTCCTTTTAGAGTTGCGAATACTTTACGGGTCAGGTTTTCTATGGGGTAAAATGGAAAATTTAGCTGTCCTGCGAGTGTAGGGTGTGAAGTAAAAGAGTGTATCAGCGGTTTGTTAAATTATTATTACCACCAGTCTGCTTAATTCTTAAAAAACCTCTCTTACCCACTATAGGAATAATCCGTACCCACATCAAATAAATTGTCAAAGATCAATGTTTCGGTAAGTCTAGCGTACCGATTTTACCTTTTTTGTTCTCAAAATCCAATAGCCAAAAACATACTTTCTCTCATTTTTACACCAGACGAATAATTTGACCAAACGGGTCTGGAATAATTGAGCCTTGTTGGACAAATACAGAAGATTTATGCTTAGGCGTTAACCAAAAACGCACGCTGTTTTCATAGCCAAGTGCACTAAACCTTTTAACTTAAGTCAATAGCGTACTAAACATCTCATCGATCTCAGTACGCTCTTGTTGTTCGGATGATAGCTTTTCCTCATTATAGTCATGATCGTCGTAATCCTGATCATAATCTTCTTCTTTTGCCATAAGAAAGGATATTTTTGACCTTACCAATTCTAGAGATCTAGAAGTAGGAGGCTTGCGACTACCAATGAAATCACATATTGCCTCTTCAGTCTTTTGCAACTGATTAAGACTATCTTCAAGAACATACTCACTTTCAAGCTCGTCAAATCGACCTTTAGCGAACTCTTTCGCTTCATCGAAATCATGACAAACCAAACCTAAAATGTCTGTCAACTCATTAAGCTCATAGTAATTCATCGATTTTCTAATTCGATCTTGCAATATCATTTTTGTTTCTTTAAAATCGTCAATACTCAAAAGTTTTGTCAATTTTGAATAACAAAAGTAGACATCATAGTTTGCTTCAAAATTTGTACGAGTTTCTTTAAGCACCAACTTAAAAAGTTTTTTGTGAATAAACCCAAACCCTTTAATGTCTTTAGCTAAGTCTACTCGAGAGTCCAAAGTTTTAACATGCTATTTTGGTTCTTTTTGGGCATTTGGGCTGTTTTTCGCGTTTTGAATTAATTAAATCTATTATTGTATTTACTCCTTTGTAGCCTAAAAGCGCATTTATTT
>Ga0209573_1000575_pt1 | contig 74296 bp, 58 predicted proteins | sample TNRBio252014_DNA_FD_185870 | JGI IMG/M metagenome (GOLD analysis project Ga0209573, IMG submission 185870) | Wastewater treatment Type I Accumulibacter community from EBPR Bioreactor in Madison, WI, USA - TNR Reactor_6/25/2014_ DNA (SPAdes)... | ecosystem: Engineered > Bioreactor > EBPR >...
GAAACCCCGACGACGCTCATCGTGGCCCGGGTGCGGCCTGCGGCGAAGACGATCGTGTTCGCGACGCCCGGAGAGGAACCGCCCGGGTAGACGAGCAGGTCGCCCTCGGCGGGAGGCGCCACAACGGTGACGTTGAGGGAGACGGCGCGTGCGGTGGACGGGATTCCGCACAGGCTCGCTGCGATCGGGAAGGCGCGATCCGCGGTGCCGGCGGCCTCGATGGGCGGCCCGCCGAACATGCCGGCGGCTCCGCGGGTGTCGACGACCCTGCACGGGGTCAGGGGGTAGTAGCGAAGGGCCGCCGCCGGGTGGACGAGGATGCTCCCGGTTCCCGTGATGCCCGGGACGGCGCCGTCGGTGGCGGTCAGGCCCTGCGTTCCGAGCGTTCCGAACGTCACGGTGCCGGTCGCGACGCCGGCCGCAAAGGTGACCGGCGACGGCAGCGTCGCCAGCGGATCGGCGCTCGTGATCACCGCCTGCCCCGCGTAGTCGGTCGCCACGCGCCCGAGGGCGTCGACGGCGGTGAACGTCGCGGTGACGGGCGTCCCGACGTGGGTCGGGCTCGGCGCCGTCACGATGTAGCTGGCGGCCGGGCCCGGAGTGGAAGAGCCCGTCGTGCAGGTGTCGTAGGAGTTCACGTCGAGCCGGACGTCGTCGACGTAGAGCCCTTCCCTGTTGATCGAGCTGTCCGTGTAGAACCTGAAAGCGAACCAGACCGTATTGCCGGCGACGCCGTCGAGATTGACGGTTACGGCCTTGAGCGCGCCGTTCGCGGGCGTGTTCGTCCCCGTCCAGATCCGGATGGTCGTGTCGGACCGGAGGGTGTCGTCGTAGCCGCCCGCGCTGATGTAAGGCACTCCGGCGGCCACGGCGTCCCCGACCTTCGTCCAGGGCCCGGCCGCGCCCGTCGTGCTGTAGGCCAGCCAGGCGCCGTCCCACCGCGACTCGAACTCGTACCAGATCCGGAAGGTCATCGTCCCCGTCGCCCCGGCCGGCAGGACGAACCCGTTGATCCCCGCCGTCGTGCCGTTGCCCCCCAGGCTGAGCGTCGCCTGGGTGCTGACGGGATAGGTCCCGGCGCAGGCGGTGCTCGCGGCGCCGAAGCGCCACGACTGGCTGGAAGACTGGAAGTGGCAGCCGGACGTGAGGTTGATCGTTCCCGCCGTGCCGGACTGCGTCGTGGCGATCCACCAGGACGCGGCGTTCGGAGGGCGGTTCCCGTCGAGATCGTCGAAGTAGGCGACCGCCGGGGTCACCGTCCCCGTCACCTTCGCGCTCCGCTCGACGGTGTTCGCGTCCGCGACGGCGAGGTCCTTCGTCTCCACGGCCCGGACGACGTAGTGGTAGGTCGTCCCCGTCACGAGCCCGAGGTCGTCGTTGAGGCTCGTCGCCGTCAGGCCCGTGGCGATCCGGTTGAGGGGGCCGGGGACGAAGCCGGGGGTCTCGCTCCGGAAGACGTCGTAGGCGATCGTGCCGCCGCAGTCCGTCGTCGCGGCGCTCCAGGAGAGGAGGTTCGTGCAGGTCGTCAGGCCGCCGTTCGTGGCGCTGGCCAGGCCGGCGAAGAGCGGCGGAACGGTGCAGTCGCCGCCCGGGCTGATCGACGCCTCGTTGGAGTTCGCCGACTCGGCGCATTCGACCCCGCGGACGACGTAGTGGAACGTCACCCCGCCGGAGATCGGGCTGTCGACGAAGGGCGAAGAGGGCGTCTCTCCCACCAGCGTGTAGGGTCCGCCCGCGGTCCGGCTCCGGTAGACGCGGTACGCGGCGGCCCCGCTCGGCGTGAAGGAGACGGTGACCTCGTTCGGCCCGCTCCCCACCGCCGAGACTCCCGTCGGCGCGTCCGGGGCGGTCGTGCAGGCGTTGTAGACGACGAGGGCGAAGTCCTGGTCGAGCGGGGCGGGATTCGCCGGCACGCCGTCGGAGTTGACGTTCGTCGCGGTGACCGTGACCGTGAACGGGCCGGTCACGCCGGCGGGCAGGAAGACGCTCTCGACGTTGTTCGCCGCGTCCGCGCTGCCGCCCGTCACCGAGCCGTCCGCGAGGAAGACGTTGCCGAGGTAGGTGTTCCCGCCGACGGTGACCGTCAGGTCGAGGTTGTTCTTCCAGGCCGCGCCGGTCGTCGAGCCGGGGGCGTCGGTCCAGGCGAGCGTCACGCGGAACGGCCTGGCCGGGTCGCTCACCGCCCCGAGGAAGGTCCTCGTCTGCCCGGAGGCGGTGAAGAGGCTGGCGGGGAGCTGGTCGTCGATGAGGCGGGCGGTGCCGTCAAAGGCCCGGCCCAGGTCCATCAGCCCCATCCCCTGGTTGTTCGAGTAGAGGTTGTCGTTCGCGCCCGTCCCGGTCATGTAGCGGGCCGAGTTCATCAGGTACGCCTTCGTCATCGCGGGGCTGGCGGGGAGCATTCCCTGGTTGATGAAGTACTGCCGCAGAAGGGCTGCGCCGCCGGCCATCGCGGGGGTGGAATGGCTCGTGCCGGACGACGCGGTGTACCACTGCTGGCCAAGGGGCCAGTACTTGCTCGAGCTCGGGCCCGCGCAGACGCCCGTGGCGTCGAAGCAGGCGAGGGCCTGCCCGATCGCGACGCCGGGCGGATCGGCCTGCTGCCCGCTCGCCTGCGCGACGCCGCCGGAGACGTGGGTGCCGGGCGCCATCAGGTCGGGCTTCCTGCGCCCGTCGGCGCACGGGCCGCGGCTCGAGAACGAGGCGACGTCGAGCGCGCCGTTCGCTTCGGAGTCGGGGGTATTGCAGCCGTCCGGCCCTCCGAACGCCTGGACGTTCTCCGAGGCGCCGGACGTGAAGACGTTCTTTGCAGTGCCCGGAGACCCGACTGAACCCGCCGTGGGGCCGTCGTTCCCGGCCGCGAAGACGATGACCATCTGCTGGTCGCCGGCGGTCGCGACGGCGGCTCCCGCCGGCTGGGCGTCCCTCACGAGGGCGTCGTACCGCTGGGAGTCAGACGTGTAGGCGCTGGTGCTCGCGCCCCAGCTGTTCGAGCTGACGCGCATCGTGTCCCGGTAGGCCCTCGACTGGAGGTCCTCGTAGTCGGGATTCGTGAAGGACCCGGGGTCGAAGATGACCGAGGAGCCGAGCGTGACGAACGGGGCGACCCCGAGGCCGTAGCGATAGCCCTCGGCGTCCTGGAATGGCGCGCCGGTGAGATCGCTGAAGCCGCCGATGACGTGGCTGTTGAGGTTCCCGTGCCCGTCGCAGCCCTGGATCGTGCTGCCGGAATGCGGCGTCCCTTCCAGCCGGTTGTAGATCATCCGGCTCGTCCCGGTGATGTCCCCGGCGACGTAGAGGCCGAAGTGGTTGGGGAGCTGCGTGCCGTCGTCCACGCCGCTGTCCGTGACGTCCACCCCGAAGCTGGACGCCGTGAACTGCTCCTGGGTGAACCCCTTCGACGCCAGCCAGGCGAGGTAGCCGGAACCGCTCGGAAGCGCTCCCGCCAGGTTGCCAGAGACGATCATGTTCTGGCGTTCGTCCCGTTTCTTCGGCTCGAACCAGGGCTGGATGGAGATGACGTCCGGACGGGACGCGAACGGGAGGATGGCCGTCGGCCCGGCATAGACGCGCAGGTTGACGTAGCCGAGGAACTTGTCCTCGAGGCCCGGCCGGTTCTGGAGCGCCGCGGCCAGCGAGAGCGTGGCCGGGTTCTCCTCCTCGTCCTCGACGAGCTGGATGGAATAGGCGCCGGTGTCCGCCTTCGTGGACGGGTCGATCCGGTCCTCCGGAGTGAAGGCGCCTTCCCAGTGGATGTCCCCGAGCTTCTGGACCGCCGCGAGCTGGGAGCCCGTTCCCCAGACGAGGTAGGCGTTCTCGGGAATGTAGGTGACGATCTTCACGCCCGTCGCCGCGAGACGCGCGTACCAGTCCGGCTGGATCGGCCCGGGGTACTGGACGAGTCGCAGGGCCTTCCCCACCGCGGGGAGCGCCGCCGTCCTGCGCGATTTGGCCTGCGGGGAGGCCGTGTCGACGACCCCGGCGTTCAGGAGAATCCGGGTTTCGACGACCGGTGCTGCGCCGGCCGGCAGTGTCGCGATCGTCCCCGCGAGGAGAATGGCCGCGACGGACAGGATACAGAGCGGCATCTCGGCACGCCGAAGCTTGTTCACTGATTGTTCCTCAATTCTGACCCTCCGCACTTCGCTCCCGGGCGGGATTTCTAAGTATGAACCTCGTCGCGGGCAGCGGACAGGAGAATCGGACGCCCGAACGGCCCTCTTCAGGAAGGCCAGCGTACGACCGCCGCCAGGGCCGGGCTCCTATCCGGCCTTCAGGTCCAAGAGGCTCTTCACGAGCGACTCTCCGAGCTTCCGCGGGTCGTAGTCGGCCTCGAGACGCGCCGCGGCCGCCGCCCCGACGATCCGCCGGCGCTCGGGGTCGGAGGCGAGGACGCCCAGCGCATCCACCCACTCTTCCGTCGTCGACGCGAGGAAGCCCGTCTCCCCGTGCCGGATCGCCCCGCGGAACGGCACCGTCGGCGAAGCGACCGTCGGGACACATACCGCCGCCGCTTCCGCCCATTTCAGCTCGCTCTTGGCCTCGCAGAAGGGGTTGCCGTGCTCGAGAGGGGCGAGGTTCACGTCGAACGTCGCCAGGAGGGCCGGCAGCCGTTGCCACGGGACGAACTCAAGCGTCTTCACGCGGCTTCGGAAGGGGTCCCACCCCGCGTCGAGGTCGAGGTAGCCGATGACGTGCAGCTCCAGGGAGGGGATCCGGGCGAAGAGCCGGAGGAGGGCGGACGACGCTTCCGCGAAGTCGCGATTGTGCGTCCGCGAGCCGCTCGCATACCCGAGTACGATGCGGCCGGGGTCCGGCCGGCGCCGGCGCCGCGCCTCGCGTGAGAGCCGGAGGAGCTCGAGGCTCGGCGCGTTCCGGTGGAGGACGCCGGGGCCCCCGAGCGCGCGCACGGCCTCGGCCAGGGGCTCGGTCGGGACGATTGCCCCGTCGCAGGCGAGGAGGGTCTGCCGGTAGGCCTCGAAGCTTTGCCGGAAGAGCGCGGCTTCCGCCACCTCCATCCAGCCGAGCGCGTCGATCCGGTCGCAGAGCGACGCGTCGAAAACGAGGTCGTCGATGTCGAAAAGGACCGGCGCCCCCCGGCGCCGCGCCGCCGCGACGATCTCTGCCACGCCCGGCGTGAACGGAACCCGGTGGAGGACGACGACGTCGTGGCGCGCAGCCTCGCGGACGGCGCGGGCCTCGGCCCCCCTCACGAGCTTCGTGCGGACCCCGACGAGGGAGAGCTGCTCCCGCGTGTTGGAGCAGCGGTACCTTTCCATGGCGCCGAAGGACCCGCTCACGAAGAGGACGCTGGCGGGTCCGCCGGCCGCGCGCGGCTCGGCCCTGGATCGGGCGGCGGCCAGGCGGACGTTCTCCCGGCCATCGGCGACACGGGCACGGAGGGTCGTCCGGAGCCCGTCCCTCACGAAGGGACGGAGCGACGCGAGGACGTCGGCGAGCAGGGTACGGCGGCGCGTCCCGCGCGGCGCCAGCGCGTCGGCGAGCTGCCGTGTCTTCTGCGCGAGAAGCCAGCCGAAAGAGCCCTCCGTCTCGCGCAGCTGCCCCGCGAGCGCGTCGACGTCCTTGCGGAGCGCGGCCACCTCTTCCCGAAGGCGCGCCGCTTCGTCGCCCCGCCCTCCGCCCTCCCCGGTCTCCCGAAAGCCACCCTGCTGCTTCACAACCACTTCGCGACCGCGCTCTGCGTCTCGTCGGCCGCCCGACGGGCCAGCTCTTCCCGGCCCCACGTCTCGGGGAGCAGGAAGACGCAGTCGGGGGCGACCACGCTCATCACCGGCTTCGGCAGCGACCCCAGCAGCCGTGCCGAGTGCGGCTCGCGAACCGACACGAACCCCGCCGGGGCAGGTAAGGGAACTCGTCCCGGCCGCGCAACGCCTCCCGCGCTTCGCTCTCCGTTCTCTCGCGGCGGGCTTCTGCCGGCGGGAGAAGGGTGACGAACATCGCCTTCCACGTCTGCGCCAGGTCCTCGCCACCGGCCATCAGGACGACGTCGCCCTTCCGGACGTCGTCGTAGAGATCGGAGACGCCTCGAGACGGCAGCGCCCCGAATCGCGACAGGTCGCTCTGGACGAGCCCGTACACGGAAGTGTCGACGTCCGGCCTCAAGCGCCGCAGGGCGAACCGGGTCAGGAGCGGAAAGAGGAGGTCCCCGTAATTGAAGCGGTCGAACGAGCCGAACAGTCGAACCGTCGCCGGCTCTCTCTTCGGCCCGAGCCCGGTCAGCCAACGCGGAATCTGCGTACGTTCCTCCCCCGCCCGGCTACCGCGTCCTGCCCGCCTTGATGGCCGCGCGGCTCTCCCGGTCGGCCTCGCGGCGCTTGATCGTCTCGCGCTTGTCGTGGAGCTTCTTGCCGGTGACCAGGGCGATCTCGACCTTGGCCCGCGGGCCGCGAAAATAGAGGAACAGCGGGACGCAGGTCGCGCTCGACCGCTGGACCTTCGTCGCCCACTTCAGGATCTCGCGCTTGTGGAGGAGGAGGCGCCGCTTCCGGGTCGGGTCGGGGTTCATGTACGAGCCCGGGTCGTAGGGGGAGACGTGGACGCCGTGCAGCCAGGCCTGCCCCTTCGCGAACTCCACCCAGCCGTCCGTGAGATTCGCGCGCCCTTCACGGAGAGACTTCACCTCGGTGCCGGTCAGCTCGAGGCCCGCCTCGACCTTCTCCTCGATGAAGTACTCGTGAAGGGCCTTGCGGTTCCTGGCGACGGGCCGGACGGCGTCTTCCTTGTCCTTCTTCTTCGAGAGGGCGGCGGGGCGGGCCGTCACGTGCGGCCTCCCCGGGTCGTTTCGGCCGGCCGGGCGGTCTCCGCGGCGGTGTCGACGGGAAACGTCGGCTGAAGGTCTTCCACGACCCGGAGTATGCCCGTGACGGCCCCGGCCCGCGGCGGAGCGGAGCTCGACGGACCCCAGGAAGAGTCGAGCCGGGCGTTGCGGCACTGTGTGGCGTCAACGCCACACAGTGCTGCAAGCATTCAACGCCACCGCGTCCGCCGAGGGTCGCAAGTGCCGCGAAACCAGCGATTTCGAGGACGTCCATCTGGCATCCCCCGTGCGTAGAGGAAAGCGTGATGAGGTTGCAGACGACCCTCGGCCGTACCGTCTCGGTCTCCGGCGTCGGCCTTCATTCCGGCCGCAACGTGCGCGCCACCCTTCGCCCCGCCCCCGCGGGCCGCGGAATCGCCTTCGTGAGGACCGACGTCGGCGTCGTCATCCCGGCCGTCGCCGAGGAGGCGGGCCGGCTCGACTTTGCGACCTCGCTCGGGGAGCCCGGACGCGAGGTGGGAACGATCGAGCACCTCCTCTCCGCCGCCGTCGGGCTCGGCCTCGACAACATGACGGTGGAGATCGACGGTCCCGAGATTCCGATCCTCGACGGCAGCTCCGCCCCCTGGGTTGCCGAGATCCGGCAGGCGGGCCTCGTGTCCCTCGGCTCCGCCGTCCGCCCCTTCACCGTCACGAAGACGCTCTCGGTCCACAGCGAAGATGGAAAGTGGATCGAGGTCCGCCCGGCGAAGGAGCTCCGCGTCTCGTATTCCATCGACTTCCCGAACCCGGCGGTCGGTCGCCAGTCGATCTCCCTCGTCCTGACTCCCGACATCTACGCCGAGCACCTCGCCCCGGCCCGGACGTTCGGATTTCTGGCTGAATACGACTACCTCCGGTCCAAGGGGCTTGCGCGTGGCGCGAGCGAAGACAACTGCATCGTCGTCGGCGACAGCGACGTCGTGAACGGAAGCCTTCGTTTCGCCGACGAGTTCGTGAGGCACAAGGCGCTCGACCTGATCGGCGACCTCGCCCTCGTCGGGCGCCCGGTCGTCGGACACGTCGTGGCGCACCGCGCCGGGCACGCGCTCCACACGGCGCTCTCGAAGAAGATCCGCCAGGCCGCAGCCAGCGAGCACGTTCGCCGTTCCGAGCCGGTCCACGAGACCGTCGCCCTCGCCGGACGCTGACGCGCCCCTCCCTCCCCGTCCGGGCTCGGGCGCCTCTGTGGCGTGAGGTGGAAACACTCCCACCGGGAGCCCCGGGGCGGCCTTCCCGAGGGGTACTCACGATGCTCTCTTCACCGGCCCGACCATCCTCTCTCGTTGCGGCTGCGGCCACGCTCGGCCTGGCCCTCCTCGCCGGCCTTCCGCAGGCAGGACTCGCCCAGTGCCAGCTCGTCTCGGCCCCCGCGGCGTTCGACCCGCCGGTGTCGGGGCTTCCGGCCGGGTTCCAGGGACGCCAGGACTCGCTGAGCCTCGGCGGCGCCGGCGGCGCAGCCCGCCTGGCCGTCCGCTACAACTACGGGTTCCTCCTGTACAGCCTCACCAGCCCCGGGGCCCCGGTCAGGATCTCAACCGAAGACCTCATGGGCCAGAACGGCTATCCGAAGAACGGCGACGGCCAGGAGCGGACCGGTCCCGTGACGCTCTCGGCCGACAGCCTGCGCGCCCTCCAGCCATGGACCGACACGGTCGGATACGGATCGATCGCCCTGAGCGGCAATGGCGGCGGGTTCTCCGCCGGTGGGGACTTCCTCCCACCGGGCGATCAGACCTCGGGTGTGGCCGTCGTGAAGGCGGGGACGAGATACCTCGGATTCTCGATCGGTGCTGGAGGGGTCTACGCGGCCGACATCACCGACTACCAGAGCAACGTCGGCGCCAGCGTGAAGAACGCCATCTACTCCGAGGTGGTCCGCAACGTCGGCGTGAGCTCTCCCTCCGGGATCACGGCCGTCGAGGCCGCGGGAAGGTCCTACGTCGTGGTGTGGTCCGCCGACACGCTCGCCGTCATCGACGTCTCCAACCCCGGAACGCCGGGATCGGGTCTGACGACGAGCTTCACGTCGAGGGCCTTCTCCGCCGCGCAGCTCGGCATTCCGGCGACCAACTTCCTCTTCAACGGCGTGGCAGCCGCGCGGCACCCGTCGGACGGTTCGCTCCACCTCCTGACGGAGGGCGGGAAGTTCTCCGGGTCCAACATCGCTTCCGCCGCCGTGACCCTGAACCGGGTCGACCCGGTGAACGGCAACCTGACCCGCGTCGGCACGTACGTCCCCCCGTCCTCGGCGAAGTACGCCCAGGGCCAGGTCGCTCTCGTTCCCTTCGACGGCGAGCTTCTGTCGTTCTTCTTCGAAGGAACGGTCTCGGGAGGGTTGAAGCCCGAGATCCACGCCTCGACGAACTTCGGGGTGAACCTCGCGAACGCGATAGCTCCCTTCGCAACGCCGGTTCAGGCAATTGCGCTCGCCGCCTTCCGGGCTTCGAACGGCAACGTCTACGTTTACACGGGCAATCGGCTCGCGACCTACGTCGCGTCGTTCAACTGCTCCCTGGTCCCCAGCCCCGCCACGGCGTCGCTGGGCGTGGAACGGGTTCCATACTCCGGGGGCAGCGCGGTGCCGGTGGCGGACGGAGGGGCCGTCTTCGTCGGCGACCAGCTCCGGATCACGCCGGCCTTCTCGCCGGGGGACTCCGTTCAGCCGCTCCTCGAATGGCGCCTCGACTACGACTTCCACGACGGGAACCCGCTCGATTCGAACGGGACGACCTTCCGGCTGAAGCAGCCCGACACACGGTTCACCACGGGCGGCGCCTTTCCCGCCCAGGTCGTCCTCGTCGGTCCCTGCGACCCGGCGCAGGTCCCGCAGGGGGGCCCGGCGCCCGTCCCCGCCACCGGCGCGGGGTGCTGGGAGTCGGTGACGACGAACGGAGCCTGGACCGTCCCGGGCGGTGTACCCGATTTCCCGGCCGCCGCCCCCGCCGACCGGCAGCTGACGATCGGGTTCGAGGTGCAGAACGCGCTGAACGGCGGGGCCTCGTCTCTCGCGACGCACAGGGTCGCCTGGAAGATCCCGCGACAGAGCCTGAAGTACAGCTCGCTCCTCTCGGGCGGAGGGCTCGAGGACCTCTCCGAAGGGAGCCCTCTGGCCACCGGCTTTCGCTGGTACGTCGCCCGCGTCCCGGTCGGAGAGGCGGGCGCCGACGTCCTGAAGCTCGAGGCGGGGTGCACCGGGGCGACCTGCACGCCGGCCTCCTTCACGCAGCCGGGCGAGACGGCGCCCGGCCTTCAGCGGCCGGGCATCTACCGGTACTGGGTCTCCGTCCCCTACCGGAGCGGCTTCCGGACGGCCGAGTGCCCCGGCCTGCTCGGAGACCAGGTCACCTGCTCGGGTGACGCGGCAAAGACCGTCACGGTCTCCGACGTCGTCCTCTCCCTCACGGCGCCGGCGCAGGTCCTCGCGGGCACGCCTTCCATCTCCGTTGCGAGCGCCTCGGTCAGGGCGGGCGTCGTCGCCGCGTGCCCCCTGGCGACGACCGGCTTCTCCTACAGCTTCTGCCAGGTCGACGGCCAGTCCTGCCCGGAAGGCACCTGGTCCACGGCCGGCCTCACCGCGACGAACGCCTTCCCGTCCAGCGGTACCGGGACGATCTCGATTCCGACGCCCGCCGCCGGGACCCTCGGCCTGCGCATCCGTTACTCGTACACGACGAGCGGCAGCTGCGCCGCCCCGAAGACTTCCCAGTGGCCCGCGGCCGGCTGGTCCCCGCTCACGGTCCTCGCCGTCCCCCCGACGATCCGGCTCCGCAACTCCACCGACACGGCCGACATCCCAAAGTCGCTCGGCATCTACTGGGAGCTCTTCGTCGGCCAGTCGGCGCGGCCTTACGCGGAGCTGAACGGCGTTCGCGACGCGAACCCGCCCGCCGGCCTGGCGTGGAGCTTCCGGCCCGCCGGCTCGAGCGACGAGACGCCCATCGGGACGACGCAGGGCGAGATCTTCTCCATCTCCGCAACGGGGGACTGGGAGGTCGTCCTCAGGGGGTACGGCGCCGAGCCGGTCGTCGCCAGCGTCGGTCTCAGTCTTCCAATCGGGACCCCTCCGACCGTCTCGTCGGTGACGTTCTCGAAGACGAAACCGGCCGTCGGCGAGACCGTCACCGTGTCGTGCGCCGCGGCCCAGGGCACCTTCCCGATCGGCGTCTACGAGATGTCGTTCGGTGACGGCGGAACCTACAACGGCGTCGCGGCCTCCACGAGCCACGCGTGGGCGACGCAGGGGACGAAATCGGTGGCCTGTACGGCCTACGACGTCAACGGCCTCCCGTCCGCAGCACGCTCCGCCTGGATCGACGTCGGGGGCCCCGACGTCGGGCCGACGGTCACGGCGCTCGTCACGACGCCCGTGATCGTCCGCTCCGGCATCCCCGTCACGCTGTCCTGCATCGCGACGACGCCTCCGGGAAGGCTCGTCGCGGGGTACGAGCTCGACTTCGGGGACTCCTCTCCGGTCGTGGACGGCCCCTCGAACGAGGCCGTCCACGTCTACCAGGCGGCGGGAACCTACGTGGCGAGCTGCCTCGCCTACGACGCCTCAGACCGCGCCGGCCTGCTGGAGCGGGCCATCAACGTTTACGAGCCGAGCTATTCGCTCCAGGTGGCAAAGATCGGCTCCGGAAGCGGGGTCGTCACGTCGACGCCGGCGGCCGTCAGCTGCGGCGCGACCTGCTCCGCCACCATCGGGGGGGGCGAGACCGTCACGCTGCACGCCCTGCCATCCGCCGGCTCGCGCTTCGCCGGCTGGAGCGGCTCGGGCTGCATCGGCACCGGGCCATGCACGCTCCTGATGTCCGCCGCACGCCGGGTCACGGCGACCTTCCTCCCCGAGGCCGGGACCGCCTTCTACACGCTCACGCCGTGCCGCGTGGCCGATACCCGCACCGGCAGCGGCGTGCCGCTCGCCGCCGGAGAGGTCCGCGCGTTCCCCGTGACCGGCAGCTCCTGCAGCGTGCCGCCCGCGGCCCAGGCGGCCGCCTTCAACGTCACGGTGACCGAGCCCCTGGCCCAGGGATTCGTGACGGTCTTCCCGTCCGGCGCCGAGACCCCCGGCACCCAGACCGCCGCCTTCTCCCCCGGCCGCACCCGCGCCACCGCGGCCACCATCCCGATCGGCAACGGCGGCTCCGTGAGCGTCTACAACGCCTCGGCAGGCACCGTCCACGTGATCCTCGACATCTCCGGCGTCTTCCAGTAGTCGCAGGGGGCGGGCACTTCCGCCGATCCGACCCGGCCGACGACTCCGTCGCCCTCGCCGGGCGCTGAGAATTCCGCGCACAATGCGCTGGTGCGCGCCCGCCCGGTCCTGGCCCTCGCCGCGATTCTGACCGCGGCCGCCCTCGCGGCCTCGATCGCGACGGCCTTTGACGAAGGGCTCCGGATTCCCCAGGTCGAGACGTCCCTGACCGGGCGGGACGTCCGGGTGACGGCGCAGCTCTCCCCCGGCCTGCCGCCCGACGCACGCAAGCGGCTCGCCTCGGGCCTCCCCACGACCGTCGCGTGGGAGATGCGCCTGTTCATCTTGCGCAGGAACTGGTGGGACGGCCTGCGGGACGAGCGGCAGTACTCCATCACGGCGACCTACCGTCCCATGAGCGGCGACACCACGGTCGAACGCCGCCTCGACGGGCGGCTCCTCGAGACGGTCGTCCTGCCGGGCCGGGAGGAGGCCGAGCGCGTGCTCTCGACACTCCCCGGGCTTCCCGCCTTCACGATGGGCCCGCAGCTCGTCGACAAGCCCCTCGTCGTGAGGGTCCGCTGCCTCTACGGGATCGAGCTGACGCTCGGCTTCGTCCCGACGCGCGCCATGACCGACTGGCGAAGGTCACCCGTCTTCTTCTGGAAGGGCAACGGGGAAGCTAAATGAAGACGCCGTGGGCGCGGGACAACCGGGTCCTCCTCGGCGTCGGCCTCACGCTCGGCATCGCCCTCGCCGGGATCTACGCCCTCGTCCTCAGGGCCCGCGCGCTCGCACCGCCGGCTGCCACGAACCGGGTCCTCCTGTTCGTCCTCTTCTACATCGTCGTCGTCCTCATCCTCGCCCTGCTCCTCGTCATCGGGCGCAGCGCGGCGCGGCTCCTCCTCGAGTCGCGGCGCGGGGTCTTCGGCTCGAAGTTTCGCGTCCGCATCGTCCTGACGCACGTCGGCCTCGCGCTCCTCCCCATCGCCCTCCTGATCCTGCCGACGACCGGCCTCCTCCAGCGCAGCGTGGAGATCTGGTTCCAGACGCCGGTGACCGAGACGGTCTCGGCGGGGCGGGAGGTCGTGGAGCTGGTGCGGCAGCGCGCCGCGGAGAGGGAGAAACGGGTCGCCTCGCGGCTGGCGGCCTCGCTCGGCGAGGCCAGGGGCGCGGCGGCCCGTCTCGCCCTCCTCGCCTCCAGCCGCGAGGATTCGGGGCTCGACTACCTCGAGCTGCGGCCCGCGGACGAGTCCGGACTCACCGGGAGGCTCGCCGTCGGCTCTCCCCGCTGGCCGCTGCGCGACGTGCCGGAGCCTTCGGCGGAGTGGATCTCCTCGGCCCGCGCCCGCGGTTCAGTCCGGCGCATCGACGCGATCGAAGGGGGCGGCCAGGTCGGGCGGACGATCGTCGCCTTCTCCGCCGGAATCCTCGTCCTCGGCACGTACGACCCTCCCGCCGAGGCCGGTCCGCTCCGGATGCTCTCGCGCGCCACCTCGGCCTTCGCCCAGCTGGAAGCCGAGCGGACGTCGATTCAGGCCGTGCAGGTCCTCCTGTTCCTCCTCCTCGCGCTCCTCGTCCTTCTCGCCGCGGTCTGGGTGGGGCTCCTCCTGGCGCGGCGCGTGACGCGGCCCATCGCCGCGCTGGCCGCCTCGGTGCGGCGCGTGGGGGCCGGTGACTTCGACACGCGCGTCGAGGTCGAGGGAGCCGACGAGATCGCGACGCTCGGGCTCGCGTTCAACGCGATGACCGACGAGCTGCGCGAGAGCCGAGGGCGGCTCGTCTCGGCGAACGCGGAGCTGCAGTCGGCCTACGCGACGCTGGACGAGGACCGCCTGCGGATCCGGACCATCCTGGCGCACCTGGACGTCGGCGTCCTCGCGTTCGGCCCCCTGACGGGCGAGGGGCGGGGCGAGGCCCGGCTCGAGGGGATGAACGACGCCGCGCTGAGGATGCTCCGCAGGGCGGGCGCCCCTCCCGGAACGCCGATCTCCGTCCTGCTCGACGAGGAGTGGCAGGCGCCCCTCCTCGAGCTGCTCGACCGCGCGTTCCGCGGCACCGGCCCCCGCGAGGCGACGCTCTCGCTCGCGGCGCCCGGGGCACGCGAGCCGCTCGTCGTCGAGGCGCACGCCACGAACGTCCCGGGGGACGCCGGAGAGAAGACGGCGTGGGTCGTGACCCTGGAAGACACGACGGCCCTCGTGAGGGCCGAGCGCGCGGCCGCCTGGGAAGAGGCGGCGCGGCGGATGGCGCACGAGATCAAGAACCCGCTCACGCCGGTGCGGCTCGCCGCCGAGCGGATCCGGCGAAAGGCGCGCGGCTCGACGGGGTGCGATCCCGCGCTCGCGAAGGTCGTGGAGGAAGGGGCCGACACGATCGTGCAGGAGGTGCGGACCCTCGCCGCGCTCGTCGACGCCTTCCATCGCTTCGCGCGGCTCCCCGAGACCAGCCTCGGCGACTGCGACCTCGGATCGATCGTCGGGCAGGTCGTGAAGCTCTACGACGGGACGAAGGCGGGCGTGAAGATCACGGCCGACGTGCCGGAGGACCTCGCCGGGGTGAGGGGCGACGTGCAGCAGATCAAGCGCGCCGTCGTCAACCTCGTCGACAACGCCGTCTCCGCAACCCCGCCGGGTGGCGAGGTGAGGATTCGCGCGTCGGTCGAGGAGGGCGTCGCCCGCGTCGTCGTGGCCGACGACGGGCCGGGGATTCCGGCCGAGGAGAGGGACCTCGTCTTCGAGCCGACCTTCTCGACGAAGGCCGAAGGGTTCGGCCTCGGGCTCTCCATCACCTCGAGGATCGCCGCCGAGCACCGCGGGCGGGTCGTCCTGGAGGAGAATTCCCCCCGCGGATGTCGCTTCGTCCTCGAATGGCCGGCCGCGTGACGCCCCGCGCGCGGAGGAGACCGTGAGCGCCCCCGGCCGGGGGGCGACGGTCTTCGTGTGCGACGACGCGCCGGGAATCCGGCGGACTCTCGCGCAGATCCTCGGCGACGAGGGGTATCGCGTGGAGGAGTTCGAGGACGGCACGTCGGTCCTCGACCGGCTCTCGGAGCCGGGCGGCGCGTCGGCAGGGGCCCTCTTCCTCGACGTCTGGCTCCCCGACATCGACGGCCTCACCGTCCTCGACCAGATCCGCTCCCGCGGCCACGACCTCCCGGTCGTGATGATCTCCGGGCACGGAACGGTGGAGACGGCGGTCCAGGCCGTCAAGCGCGGCGCCGACGATTTCCTCGAGAAGCCGCTGGCGCTCGAGAGGGTCCTCCTGACGCTCGAGCGGGCGCTCGAGAGAAGCCGCCTCGCCCGGGAGCGAGACGTGCTCGCGCGCGAGGTGGCACGGCAGCGCGAGCGGCTGGAGGAGGAGGAGACGCTCCTCGGCGAAGGGCCCGCGATGACCCGCCTGCGCGAGGAGATCCGCCGGGCGGGCGCCTCGGATGCCCGCGTCCTCATCACCGGCGAGAGCGGCGTCGGCAAGGAGGTTGCCGCCCGCAGCCTCCACCGGGCCTCGCCCCGCGCCGCCGGCCCGTTCGTCGAGGTGAACGGCGCGGCCATCCCGGAAGACCTCATCGAGAGCGAGCTCTTCGGGCACGTGAAGGGGTCGTTCACCGGTGCGACCGAGGACCGCAAGGGAAAGTGGGAGCTGGCCGACGCCGGGACGCTCTTCCTCGACGAGATCGGGGACATGTCGCCGCGGACGCAGGCGAAGATCCTCCGGGCGATCCAGGACGGGAAGATCTCGCGCGTCGGCGGGACGCGGACGATCGCGACCGACGTGCGGATCATCGCCGCCACGAACCGCGACCTGCCGAAGATGATCGCCGCGGGGACCTTCCGCGAGGACCTCTACTTCCGCCTCGCCGTCGTCCCGATCCGCGTCCCGACGCTCGCGGAACGGCCGGAAGACGTCCCCGTCCTCGCCGCCCACTTCGCCGGCAAGCTCGCCCGCCGGCGCGGGCGCCGTCCCCCGACGTTCACGCCGGAGGCGCTCGAGGAGCTGAAGAGGCGCCCCTGGCCGGGCAACGTCCGCGAGCTGCAGAACGTCGTCGAGCGGGCGCTCCTCCTCGCCGAGGGCGCCGTGATCGGGCCGGACGACCTCCCGGGCGACGTCCTGCGCATTCCGAGGGCCGGGGACATGGGCGAGCCGGACCTCCTTCCGGGACAGAGCCTCGCCGATGCCCGCGACGCCTTCGAGCGCCGTCTCGTCACGCGCGTCCTCGGCGAATGCCGGGGCAACGTCTCGCGCGCCGCAGAGCGCCTCGGCCTCGACCGCACGACCCTTCACCGCCGGCTGAAGGGTTGGGGGATGGGGGACGAAGGGGTCAGGACCTGACGGTCGGCCTCGCCACCCAGCGGTCGTAGGCGAGGAGCGCGGCCGTCGAGACGAATCCGAGGGACGCCAGGATCGTCCAGGCCTTTTCGGGCTGCATCGACTCCTTCAGGTACTTCTGGAGGAGGAAGCCGCCGAGGGGGCCCGCGAGGAGCGCGCCGAGCGCGATCGGGAGGAAGGCGAAACCCATGAAGGTGCCCACCTGGTCCTTCGGGGCGAGGTCGGCGATGTACTCGTAGTAGCGCGGTGCCTGGAGAACCTCGCCGAGGGCGAGGAGGAACATCGCCGCGGCCGCCGCCTGCCACGTCTGCGAGACGACGAGGAGGAGCCAGGAGCAGCTCCCGACGGCGAGGCCGAGCGTCATCTGCGGCACGGCCCGGACCTTCTTCATGAGTGCCGCGACGGGGACGGTCAGGAAGATGACCGAGAACGACTCGAGCGACGCGATGAACTCGAAGCGCTCCACCTTCAGGACGTCGCGGACGTAGAACGGGAAGAGGTCGTAGACCTGCCAGAACATGACCCAGAAGCCGGTGAAGATGACGAGGAAGCCGATGAAACGGCCGTTCGCGAAGACGAGCGCCGCGTCCTTCAGCACCTTGCCGAGCGTCCGCTCCTCGGCGCCGGGGTCGCGCTCGGGCTCCTTGAAGAAGACGAGGGTGGAGAGGAAGAGGACGAACGAGACGAGCGAGGCTCCCACGAGGACCTGCGCGATGCCGAGGCTGACGCGCACCTGGCTCGCGAGGACCGGTCCCAGCCAGCCGCCGACGTTCACGAGGGTGTAGTAGATCGAGTAGCCGAGGGCCTTGGTGTCTTTCGTCGTCGTCCGCGCGACGGTGCCGACGATGCAGGGCTTGATGAGCGACCCGCCGATCGCCGTGATCAGGAGGGCGCAGACGACCCAGGTCTTCGTCCCGACGGCCTGGACGAGCGGCTGCCCCATCGGCATCCCGGAGAGCCCGATGAGGAAGTAGCCGAGGGAGAAGATCGCGAAGCAGGCGGCGAGACTCTTCTTGAAGCCGAAGCGGTCGACGAGCGGCCCCGCGAGGATCGGGAGGAAATAGACGGCGAAGCCGTAGAGGCCGACGAGGCTGACGCCGAAGGGCCCGAGGCCGACCGTCTCGGCGAGGAAGACCGCGAGGACGATCTTCGATCCGTAGAAGGAGAAGCGCTCGAAGAGCTCGAGGACGTTGGCGACCCAGAATGTCCGGGCGAAACCGGACTTCACTTCCAAGAGACGTGCGGCGAGGTCCACGGGCGCTCCTTCTCGGGGCTTCGGGAACGCGGCATCTTCCGGGGCGCACCGCGGCGCGTCAACCGCGCTCCGCCTTTGTTAGCCTTCCGGTCACCGGAGGAACGCCATGCCCGACGCGGAACGGTACGACCTCGTCGTCCTCGGGGCCGGTCCGGCCGGAGAGAAGGGGGCCGCGCTCGGCGCCTACTTCGGCCGGCGGGTCGCACTGGTGGAGCGCCGCGCGGCTCCCGGCGGAACCTCCGTCCACACCGGCACGCTCCCCTCGAAGACGCTCCGCGAGGCGGCGCTCTACCTCACCGGCTTCCGGCGCCGGGAGCTCTACGGGATGACGCTCCGGCTCGACCGCGGGCGGAGCCTGCGGCAGCTCCTCGGGCGGCTCGCCGACGTGACGAACCGCCAGACACGGCAGATCGACCGGAACCTCGAGCGCCACCGGATCGACTGCGTGACGGGCCGGGCCCGCTTCCTCGACGCGGAGACGGTGGCCGTCCTCGACGCCGAAGGGCGGGAGACCCGGCGGCTGTCGGCCGGGGCCTTCCTGATCGCGACCGGTTCGGCGCCTCTCCCGCCTCGCGGCCTGACGTTCGACGACCCCGATGTCGAGGACTCCGACCGGATCCTCGACCTCGACCGGATCCCCAGCAGCCTCGCAGTCGTCGGCGGGGGCGTGATCGGCTGCGAGTACGCGTCGATCTTCGCGGCGCTCGGCACGCGCGTGACGCTCGTCGAGGGGAGGGACCGGCTGCTCGGGTTCCTGGACGCGGAGCTGTCGGCCGCCCTGAAGGTGTCGCTGGAACGTATGGGGGCCGACGTCATCCTCGGCGACGCCGTGGAGGGGCTCTCGCGCGTTCCGGGCCTCCCGGACGACGCCCTGCGCCTCTCCCTGAGATCGGGCACCGAGCTCGTGGCGGGGAAGGTCCTCTTCTCGGCGGGCCGCCGCGGCAACACCGAAGGGCTCGGTCTGGAGGCTGCCGGCGTGACCTTCGACGAGAAGGGGCGCATCCCGGTCGACGCGTCGCTCCGGACGAACGTCCCGGGCATCTACGCCGCCGGCGACATCATCGGCTTCCCCGCCCTGGCGGCCACCTCGATGGAGCAGGGGCGGACGGCGGTGAGAAACGCCCTCGGCCTTGCCGGGCCCGACGACCGGAAGCTCCCCTTCCCCTACGGCGTCTACACGATCCCCGAGATCTCGATGATCGGCGCGACCGAGGAAGAGCTGAAGGAAAGGGGAATCCCGTACGAGGCCGGCCGGGCCCGTTACGAGAACAACGCCCGCGGGCAGATCAACGGCGACGTCGACGGCTTCGTGAAGCTCCTCTTCGACCCGGCGACGAAGCGGCTCCTCGGCGCCCACCTCCTCGGGACGAACGCGACCGAGCTCGTCCACGTGCCGCAGATGGTGATGGCCCACGGTGGCGGCCTCGCCGACTTCCTCGACGCCGTCTTCAACGTGCCGACCCTCTCCGAGTGCTTCAAGTACGCGGCCTACGACGGCCTCCAGCGCCTGTCGCACCAGGGTCGGGCCGTGCCGGTGGAGGTCGCCTCGCCGGTCGCCGAGGGCGAGGTCCTCCCGCCCGGCGCGCGTGGCTGGTTCGTGGGCGTCGACCTGACCGACCTTTCGGCCCCGTCGCCACGCCCCGTCGACGTCGCGTTCATGGACCGCTGGCGCCGCGTGACCTTCTCGACCTGGGCCTTCGACCCCTGCGGCGCCGGCCTCCTCCCCCCGGAGAAGCTGCGCGACGGCGCGGTCGTCGCGATTGACGGCCCGCAGGGGCTCGCCGCGCCCGGCCGGAAAGTGCGGGACGGCGAGCGCGAGCTGCGTTGCGCCGGGAAGACGCCCGACGCCCTGCCCGCCGCCGGCTCGGCACCGTACGCCGGGTTCCTGCGCGGGAGCGTCCTCCTCTTCTCGGCCCTCAGGGCAAGCGGGCTCGGCGTCTTCGGCGAGGTGCCCCAGGACCGGGCGGTCCTCCTCGAGGTCTACCCGGCCGACCTCTGGAAGAAGTGGGCGGGACATGCCCTCCCGAAGAAGCAGACCGCCGAGGGGCGGAGAGCGCGCTGGGACCTCCTGCGCGGGCAGGGACTCGAGCTGCCGGTCGACGCGTCGGCGATCACCCACGACCAGCTCGACGCCGCCGCGGCGGCCCTCGCCGCCTATCTCTGGGCCACGGGACGGACGAACGCGTGGGGCGAGGCCCCGCGATGGGACGAGGCCGCCGGCGTTCTCCGGGAGGGGTTCGTCGTCAGCCTCTGAGGAAACGCTTCGGGGAAGCCCGGCGGACCGGGCTTCCCCGATCCATCTCAGTCTCTACGGTCCCGGGCGATGAGCCAGCCGATGAGGGCGCCGACGGCCAGAGCCCCGGCGGCCATGACGAACGCGTTCTCGCGGCCGACCCGATCGACCTGTTTCCACCGGCGGGCCAGTTCCTGCTTCACCTCGCGCTGGAGCTTCCGGCCTTCGGTCCCCGCCTTCTCCAGGGCATCCTCGATCTTGTCGGCGACGTCCTCGACGACGTCCTGCGACTTGTCCCTGGCGCTCGCGGCGCTCTCGCGAATGGAACCGACGATCTTCTCCACGTCGATCTGGGTCATGGGTCACCTCCGTTCGGCCCGTGCCGGGCCGGATCGCGACGATTCTCTCAGAAGCGGAGTTCCTCCCGAGTTCGGTAGAATTCGTCCTCCTTGGATCCGCGCACGTTCCTCAGCGCCCTCTACCGCGCCGCGGTCTCCGCCGTGGAACCCGGGCGGCTCGTGTCGGACGCCCTTTCGCGCCGCGGCAACGCCGTCGTTATCCGTTCCGTCTCCGATCCGGGCCGCCGCGAGTTCGTCTTCGTTCCCCGGCGGGTCGTCCTCCTCTCGGTCGGGAAGGCCGCCGTCGCGATGGCCGCGGCCGCGCACCGGGCGCTGGGGACGCGCGTCGACGACTCGGTCGTCATCGCTCCGGCCGGCTCGCCGCAGGAAGAGCTCCCTCCCGGTTGCCGGTACCTTCCGGCGGCGCATCCCGTCCCTGACGAGCGCAGCCTCGCCGCGGGTCGGGAGGCGCTGGCCCTCGCCACGGGCCTCGGCTCGGAAGACCTCCTCCTCGTCCTCCTCTCCGGGGGAGGCTCCAGCCTCATGGCTCTTCCGGCGGAGACGATTTCCCTGGCCGACAAGGCTCGGACCGTCTCGCTCCTCTCGGCGGCCGGCGCGCCGATCGCCGACATCAACGTCGTGCGAGGCGCCCTCTCGCGCGTTAAGGGAGGCCGCCTCGCGGCCGCGGCCCGCGCGGCGGATGTCGTCACCCTCGTCCTTTCGGACCTCGGCGACGACGGGTGGCACCTCGTCGCCTCGGGCCCGACGCTCGGCGCTCCTCCCTCGCCCCGGGACGCCTCCGCGATCCTCGAGAGCTACCGGCTCCTGTCGCTCGTCCCGGTCGCCGTCCGCCACTACCTGCTCTCCTCGCACGGCGACAACGACCCGCGGGACGGCGGCCAGCGCTGGAGCGTCCTCCTGGGCGACATCCGGACGGCCCTCGAAGGGGCCAGGCGCGAGGCGCAGAGGCTCGGTGCCGACGTCCGCGTCCTCCCCGAGCTCCTCGCCGGGGAGGCCCGGTCGGCCTCCCGCCGGCTCGCGGTCGCCGGCGCCTGCGCCGGGAACCTCGTGCGCCGCGCTGGCGCCCCCCAGCGGCGCCTCGTCACGCTGTTCGGGGGCGAGACGACGGTCACCGTGAAGGGGAAGGGGAGCGGCGGTCGAAACCGGGAGCTGGCGCTCGCCACCGCCTTCCACATCGAAGGGGTCCGGGGAGCGCACCTCCTCGTCGCCGGGACCGACGGGGTCGACAACACCGCCGACGCCGCCGGGGCCTTCGTCGACGACACCACCCTCGCCCGCGCGGCCACCCTCGGTCTCGACGCCGCCGCGGCCCTCGACGCCAACGATTCGGGTCCCTTCTTCGCCGCGCTCGGCGACGCCTTCTCCCCCGGCCCGACCGGAACGAACGTCGGCGACGTGGCGTTCGTCCTCGCGCCCGGGGGTGAGGTCGCCCCGGCGGCCGTCCGCCTCGAAGAGGAGGGGATCCCCCTCCCCGACAGGATCTGACCCATGGCGAGACCACACTCCACTGCCGACGAGGCCCCGTTCCACCGTGCCGTCCTGACGGTCGAGGAGGACGGCGTGAGGCACACGTTCCACCTGGACGGGACCTCCACTGTCGGTCGGGAACCGGGTTGCGACGTGCTTCTCAATTCGCCGACCGTCTCCCGGCGCCACGCGCTCGTCGCCCCGAACGGCGACGGGTGGATCGTGAGGGACCTCGGGAGCGGCAACGGGACGTTCCTCGACGCCCGGCGCGTCGACGAGGCTCAGCTTCCGAACGGCGTCGCGATCCGCTTCGGGAGCGTTCCGGCCTGGTTCGAGGAGGAGCCCGAGGCGCCCCTGACGTCCAGCCAGCGGATCCAGCGGACCCTGACCCAGACCCTCTCGATCCAGCCCGCGAAACGGACCCGGAAGAAAGCCTGCGTGGCGTGCCTCGCGGGAGGCGTCGTCCTCCTCCTCGGCGCCTCGATCTGGCATCGCGGGTGCGATGCGAAGGAGAGCGGCGCTGCCCGGCCGGCCGACTCCTCCCGCCCGGCCGCGTCCGCCCCGGCAGGAGGCTGATCTCACGCGGCACGCCGAGCCGCTCCGTCGTATAACCGCGTCACAGCACATCACCCGTGGGGGAATCCCCCGGAAGGAGACGCCCAAGATGGCCACGAAGGTAGGAATCAACGGGTTCGGCCGCATCGGCCGCCAGGTCCTCAAGGCGATTCGCGACAAGTACCCCACCGAGCTCGAGGTCGTCGCCGTGAACGACATCGGCGACCTGAAGACGATGGCCCACCTCCTCAAGTACGACTCGACCTACGGACGCTTCAACGGGACGGTCGAGGTCTCGGGCGAGGACCTCCTCGTCGACGGCAAGCACCTGAAGATGCTGAAGGAGACCGACCCGGCGAACCTCCCCTGGAAGGACCTCGGCGTCGACATCGTCATCGAGTCGACCGGCCTCTTCACGATCAAGTCCGACGGCGTGAACAAGAAGGGGAAGACGGTCCGCGGAGCCGAGAACCACATCACGAAAGGCGGCGCGAAGAAGGTCATCATCTCCGCGCCGGCTGAGGGCGAGGACCTGACGATCGTCCTCGGCGTCAACGAAGGGGTCTACGACCCCGCGAAGCACCACGTCGTCTCGAACGCCTCGTGCACGACGAACTGCCTCGCCCCCGCGGCCAAGGTCGTCCACGACAACTGGACGATCCAGCGCGGCTTCATGACGACGATCCACGCCTACACGAACGACCAGAAGATCCTCGACCTGCCGCACAGCGACCTGCGCCGCGCGCGTGCCGCCGGGCTGTCGATCATCCCGACGACGACCGGCGCCGCGAAGGCCGTCGCCCTCGTCATCCCCGACCTGAAGGGGAAGTTCGACGGCTACGCGCTCCGCGTCCCGACCCCGACCGTCTCCGTCGTCGACTTCACCGCGCAGCTCTCCAAGCCGACGACGACGGAAGAGCTCCGTCAGGCCTTCCGCGACGCCGCCGCCGGCCCGATGAAGGGAATCCTCGCCGCCATCGACGAGCCGCTCGTGTCGGTCGACTTCAAGGGCGACCCTCACTCCTCCTCCGTCGACCTGCCGTTCACGATGGTTCTCGGCAAGGAGAAGAGCGACTTCGTGAAGGTCGTCACCTGGTACGACAACGAGTGGGGCTACAGCATGCGGACGGCCGACCTGGCCGCCCTCATGGCGAAGAGCCTGTAGAACGAGCGGGACCGCGGCGCGCGCGCCGCGACGAGAGAACGAGAACAAGGGGAGGCCGCGAGGTCTCCCCTTCGTCTTCTGCTACGCCCCGAGCCTCATCAGCTCCTCGTACGCCGACAGGGTGAGGAACTCCGGCAGCTCCTCGCTCCGGATCATCCGGTCGAAGAGCTGCGCGGCGAGCTCGTAGCGCCCCGCGCCGACCCCTTCCTCCGCGAGGCGGGCGCGGACGGCGCCGACCTCTTCGTCGAAGATCTGCTGGTAGAGCTCGGGTGTCAGCGTCCTCCCGTCGGCGAGAGCGACGCGGTTCTTCAGCCACTGCCAGACCTGCGTGCGCGAGATCTCGGAGGTGGCCGCGTCCTCCATGAGGTTGTAGAGCGGCACGCAGCCGTTCCCGCGGAGCCACGCCTCGAGGTAGAGGATCCCGACGTTCAGGTTCTGCCGGAGCCCCTTCTCCGTGACCGGCCCTTCGGGAACGGTCAGGAGGTCCTTCGCGGTGATCTCGGCGGCCGGCATCGCGGTCGCGATCTGGTTCGGCTGCGGCATCCCCGCGTCGAAGATCTCCATCGCGATCGGGACGAGGCCGGGGTGAGCCACCCAGGTGCCGTCGTGGCCGGCCCTCACCTCGCGCAGCTTGTCGGCCCGCACCTTCGCGAGGGCCGCGTCGTTCGCAGCGGGGTCGTTCTTGATCGGGATCTGCGCCGCCATGCCGCCCATCGCGTGGATGCCGCGGCGGTGGCAGGTGCGGATGAGGAGCGTGACGTAGGAGGCGAGGAAGTGCTTCTCCATCGTCACGAGGCCGCGGTCCGGGAGGAGGAAGCCCGGGAGGCGCCCGAGCCTCTTGATGAACGAGAAGATGTAGTCCCAGCGGCCACAGTTGAGGCCCGCCGAGTGGTCGCGCAGCTCCCAGAGGATCTCGTCCATCTGGAAGGCGCCCATGATCGTCTCGATGAGGACCGTCGCGCGGATCGTCCCGTGCGGGATGCCGAGGTCCTTCTGCGCCTTCACGAAGACGTCGTTCCAGAGGCGCGCCTCGAGGTGGTGCTCGAGCTTCGGGAGGTAGTAGCAGGGCCACGCCCCCTTCGCGAGGAGCCTCTTTCCGCAGTGGAAGAAGTTGAGGCCGAAATCGAAGAGGCTCCCCGAGCAGGGCTTCCCGTCGACGAGCAGGTGCTTCTCGAGGAGATGCCAGCCGCGCGGCCTCACGAAGAGGATCGCGGTCTTCTCGTTCAGCCTGTATTCCTTGCCGCTCTCCGGGGCGCGGTATTCGATCGTCCCGTCGATGGCGTCGCGCAGGTTCCTCTGCCCCTCGATGCAGTTCGCCCAGGTGGGCGAGTTCGCATCCTCGAAGTCGGCGAGGAAGACGCTCGCCCCCGAGTTGAGGGCGTTGATGACCATTTTTCTCTCGACCGGGCCGGTGATCTCGACGCGCCGGTCCTCGAGCCCCCTGGGGATCGGCGCGACCTTCCAGTCGCCCTTGCGGATCTCCTCCGTCTCGGGGAGGAAGTCGGGCAGGAGCCCGGAATCGATCTTCTTCTGCGCCTCGACGCGGCGGGCGAGGAGCTCCTCGCGGCGCGCGCCGAACGTGCGCTGGAGGGAGGCGACGAAGCGGAGCGCCTCGGACGTCAGGATCTCGTCGTACTCCGGGCCGATCGGACCGAGGACCTCGATCCCTTCCTTCGCGAGGGCGGCGATGGCGTTGTCTTCGGGCACGGGGGGCCTCCTCGTCCGCGGGCGTTGCGGTCGTTCCCCAAGTTTACGTTCTCGCGCCGCATCGCGGCACGCCGGTGCGCCCCGCGTCTATGCTGTCATCCAGAAGTGGCGCTCCCCCTCGCTTCGTTCCGCGCTGGCGCCCTCGCCGCCCTGCGGCTCGGCACGGCGGGCCTCCTCGCCGTCCAGGCGCTCGGTGCGACCGCGGCGCCTGCGGCGCGGGGCCGCCTCGAGCCGGCCTACGGCGTGACGCCGGGGGGACTGGTGTGGACGGTGGAGCCCCTGGCCCGCAGGCTCGTCCTGCGCGACCCGGAGGGCTCGGAACGGGCCGTATTCCCGCTCGGCGACGAAGGGCACGTCCTGGGCGTGGCCGACTCGGGCGCCCGCGTCACGGCGCCGACCCCCGACGGCTTCCGCCGCGGGCTCGCCCGTACGGGCGAGGAGCGGCAGGTGGAGGCGCGATTCGTCTTCCGGTTCTCCGACGGCGGGGTCCGCGCCACCGTGGCGACGACCGCGCTGCGCGGCTCCGAGCCGGCGTTCTTCGGTGACGAGGCCTGGGTCCTGCGGCGGCAGGAGGGGTCCTTCCGCGTCGTCCGCATCGCCCCGGACGGCGAGACGTCCTTCGCGGCATTCCCGGTCGCGGACGTGAGGCGCCGCGTGGGACACCCCTCGTCCCCACGGCTCTTCGCAGGGGCCGGGGGGCCCACGGTGCTCTTCTCCGGCGCGAGGGGCGAGGCGGCGGCGCGCTTCGGCGCAGGGGAGCCGGTCGTCGTTCCCGACCCGCTCGAATCCTGCGGCGAAGGGCGCACGCGGTTCGTCCTGGGCAACCCTGAGGGACTCGTGCGCGTCTCGGTCCGGACGGCTCCGCCCACGGACGGCGAGGACTGGGGTGAGCCGCTCTCCGTCGCCGAGGTCTTCGACGGATCCGGACGCCTCGTCAGGTCCGCGCCGCTCGGCCCGCTGACCGAGGTCTTCCCTCTGCCCGACGGCGGACTCCTCGGCCTCGACGGGAGGGAGTCCGTCCGGTTCGACGAACGGTTCAACGAACTCTCTCGCGCGGTGCTCCCGCTCGAGGAGGGCTCGGACCCGGCCACCGCAGCGAGGATCGTCGAGCAGCTCCGCCGGCTGGAACGGCTCGGACCGCGCTCCACGGGCGGCGACTGGGCCGAGCTCGCGCTCCTCCCCGGCGCGCCCGCGTCGAGGTACCTCGAGCGGGCCATCGAGGACCCGGGCGGCGCCCTCGAGAGGCTCGCCCGGGTCTCCGACGGCGAACCAGCGGCACTGGAGGCGGCGAAGGCGGTGCCGATCCTCCTCGCGACCCTCGGTCCCGACGCGAGAGACGGCCTCCTGGACCAGCTGAGGCAACGGGTCGAAGGCGGCGGCCCCGCCTGGCTCCGGAGCGTCGCGGCACTGGCCCTCCTCTCGGCCTCTCCGGCCGAGGCTCCGGCGTGGGCCCTCCCGGCCGTCGCGGAGGCCATCTCGTCCGGTGCCGGGGGCGCGGAGTTCTCTCTTCCCGACGAGGCTTTCACGCTCGAGCTCGCCGAGCTCGTCACGGCCGTCGACCGGGCACGCATCGACCGGCTCGTGCGGGAGAGGCCAGAGGTCGCCGACGGGCTCCTCGCCGGGAACCTCGAGGAGGCGCTCTCCGGCTCCTTCGCCGAGCTGCGGTTCCACGCGCCGGCAGACCGTTTCGCAAGGACGCTCCTCGACTGCACGGCCGGACCCCCGTCCGCTACGGGACTCCTCGCCCTGGCACGCGTCACCCAGGCGGCGCTCGAGGTCTCGCCGTCTCCGGCCGGCCTGGCGCGTGGCGACGCGCAGCTGCACGGTGCGGTCGAGGCGCGTGGCGGTCTCGCGGCGACTCTCCTCGCGGCGCAGGGCTCGCCCGATCCGGGCCTTCGGGCTTCGGCCCTGGCGCTCGGTCCCCTCGTGGGTCTTCCCCTGGATGCGGTCCGGTTCCGCGCGGACGTCCTGAGGCGGACCTCCCTCGCCGCCTTCGGCTTCCTCGGCCTCGTGGCCGACCGCTCCCTCTCCCCGCGCTCGTGGACGGGGCTCTTCACCGAGCTCTTCTTCTCCGCCCGCGCCGCTTCGCGCGACCCGTCCGGATGCGCCCTCTCGGGCTCGCCCGTTCTCCAGGCCGACGCGGAGAGCAGCCTCGACCGCTACTGCAACCTCTTCGCGATCGTCCAGTTCGCCGCGCTCGACCTGGGGGACGACGAAGACCCGTCCTTCGTCTCCCGGCAACGGATCGGCCTGCTGGCGGAGTTCGCCCGCTCGGCCTCGGCCCCCCCGGAGCTGAGGCTCGAGCTGAAGCTGGGCCGCGCGCTGCGCGGAACGGCGAGCGAGGAGGAGGTCGTCGAGATTCTCGGCGAACGGGACCTGGCACCGGCCTTCCGCCGGGTCGTCCTCGGCAAGCTCCCTTCCGGTTCGACCCGGCTCGCGGCCACGCTCGAGCGCGAGCTGGCGTCGGGCCGGGTCGCCCCGCCCGAGCGGGGAGCCTGGCTCGACGCCCTCTCGCGCCTCGACGCGGCGGCGGGAGACCGCGTGGCGGCGGACGCGTGGACTCGCGGTCTCGTCCCGGCCGACGCGGAGGACGGCGGCGCGGGCGCCTTCGCACGGGCCCTCGACCCGGAGCGCATCCGGTCCAGCGAGTCCCTCCGCGCCGCTCTCCGCCGGGCGCGCGACCTCCCGGCCACGAGGCTCGAGGCCGCCACTGCGCTGGCGCGCGCGGCGGACCCTGGCTCGGCTGCGCCGCTCGTCACCGCGCTCCTCGAGACCTGCCCGGCCTGCCAGAGCCCTGCCGCTCTCTCCACGCTGTTCGGGCCGCTCGGCGAAGAGGGACTGGAAGCCCTCGCCGGTCTCGCCGATGCGACCCTCCCCTTCGGCACGTCCCCCCTCGAGGCCCTCTTCGAGCTGGACGAGGCCCGCGCCCAGGAGCTGGGGCGTGCGCACCTCGCGGCCGCCCTCGCCCGCGGATGCGTACCGGAGCCGCTCCTCCCGGCGCTCTTCGCCCACGGCGTCGATCCCTTCCCCGACCTCCTCGCGGCCCTTCAGGAGCGCGGGTGCGACCGGGCGCGCCTCCGGCCGGGTGAGCCCGTGGCCGCCGGGATCTCGCGGGCAAGCGGGACGGAGACGGGCCGGGCCGCGCGGCTGGCGCTCGCGGGCGCCGGCTCTCCCTCCTGCCGCGCCGCCCTCGCATCCCTCCTCGGCATCGACGCGCACGACGACGACCCGGAGGAACCGTGACGACGCCCGAGCCCCGCCCGCACCGCATCGTCGTCGTCGGAGGCGGCTTCGCCGGCCTCACCCTCGTCCGTGCGCTGCGCGGCGCGCCCGTCGACGTGACGCTCGTCGACCGGCGCAACTTTCACCTCTTCCAGCCGCTCCTCTACCAGGTGGCGACGGGAGGCCTCTCTCCCGCGAACATCGCCACGCCCCTGCGCTCCCTCGTGAAGCGGCAGCCGAACGTCCGGGTCGTCCTCGCCGGGGCGACCGGCGTCGACGTCGGCGGCCGCCGGCTGCTGCTCGAGGACGGGGAGGTGCCGTACGACACCCTCGTCCTCGCGACGGGCGCCCGGCACTCCTACTTCGGCCGTCCCGAATGGGAGGCGCGCGCCCCGGGCCTGAAGACCCTGGAGGACGCGACGAGCATCCGCGCCCGCATCCTCTCGGCCTTCGAGGCGGCCGAGCGGGAGGAGGACGAGGCGCGGCGGCGCGCGCACCTCACGTTCGTCGTCGTGGGGGCGGGGCCCACGGGGGCGGAGCTGGCGGGGGCCCTCGCCGAGATCGCCCGGCACACGCTCCGGGACGAGTTCCGTCGGATCGACCCCTCCGCGGCGCGGATCCTCCTCGTGGAGGGAACCGACCGTGTCCTGGGCGCCTACGCCCCGGGCCTCTCCGCCCGGGCCGCGCGCGATCTCGCCCGGCTCGGCGTCGAGGTCCGCACCGAGACCCTCGTCACGGAAATCCGCGAGGACGGGGTGACGCTCCGGCGGGGAGAAGCGGAGGAAGCGGTAGGTGCCCGGACCATCCTCTGGGCCGCGGGGGTCGAGGGCTCTCCTCTCGGGCGCGCCCTCGCCGAGGCGGCCGGCGCCGGGACGGACCGGGCGGGGCGGGTCGTCGTCGAGCCCGACCTGACTCTTCCCGGACACCCGGAACTCTTCGTGGTCGGCGACCTCGCCCTCTTCACGCACCAGACGGGCAGGCCGCTCCCCGGCGTCGCCCCGGTCGCGATGCAGCAGGGGCGGCACGTGGCGCAGACCATCCGTGCGCGGCTCGCGGGACGCGCCGCCGGGAAGTTCCGGTACGCCGACAAGGGAAGCATGGCGACGATAGGGAGGGCCTCGGCGGTCGCCGAGGTCGCGGGGCTGAGGTTCGGCGGGTACCTCGCCTGGCTCGCCTGGCTCTTCATCCACCTTCTCTACATCGTCCAGTTCGGCAACCGGGTCCTCGTCCTGGTCCAGTGGGCCTGGAGCTACCTCACGTGGGCGAAGTCGGCCCGCCTGATCACGTACCCCGCCGTGGAGACCCCGTCTCCACCTCCCGCGGGAACTTCCGCGAACGCGTGACGTACATTCCCCTCAGGGTGATTCCGCACGCTCCCACAGGCAAGGAGGCCTCACAGATGACTCTTTCGACGTTCCCGCCGCGCCTCGCGCGGCTCGTTCTCGTTTCGGCCCTCGCGGTCCCGATGGCCGCTTCGGCCCAGACCCCCGCCGCCGCCCCGGCGAAGCCGGCCCCCGCGGCGCAAGCCACGGCACCGAAGGGCCTTCCCCCCGTCCTCGACCGCGAGCTCTTCTTCGGCAACCCCGAGATCGCCGGCGCCCAGCTTTCCCCCGACGGGAAGTGGACCGCCTTCCTGAAGCCCTGGAAGGAGACCCGGAACGTCTGGGTCAAGAAGACGGGCGACCCCTACGACAAGGCCCGACTCGTCACGGCCGAGCCGAAGCGCCCGGTGGCCGGCTTCTTCTGGAGCCGCGACAGCAAGTTCATCCTCTTCGTGAAGGACAACGACGGCGACGAGAACTTCAACGTCTGGGCCGTCGACCCGGCCGCAACGGCCGAAGCCGGCAAGGACGCCCCCGCCCCCCGCAACCTGACCGATGCCAAGGCGGTTCGCGCCCAGATCTACGACGTCCCGAAGACCGACCCCGACGTCGTCTACGTCGGCCTCAACGACCGCGACGCCGCCTGGCACGACCTCTACAAGGTGAAGATCTCGACCGGCGAGCGAACCCTCCTGCGCAAGAACACCGAGAAGATCTCGGGCTGGGTCTTCGACCTGGCCGGTCAGCTCCGCCTCGCCGCGCGCATCGCCGACAACGGCGACACCGAAGTCCTCCGTGTCGACCCGGAGGGGTTCAAGAAAATCTACTCCTGCAACGTCTTCGAGTCGTGCGGCCCGGTCCGCTTCCACAAGGACGGCAAGCGGGTCTACATGGAGTCGAACAAGGGCGCGCCGGACCTCGCCGGCCTCCTCCTCTTCGACCCGGCGACCGGGACGGAAGAGCCCGTCGAGACCGACCCGAAGGGGCGCGTCGACTTTGGCAGCGCCATCTTCTCCGAGGCGACCGACGAGCTCGCAGCCACCTCCTACGAGGACGAGAAGACGCACATCTACTTCCGCAACAAGGAGTGGGAGGCCGATTACCGCCTCCTCGAGAAGAAGCTCCCGAACCGCGAGATCATCCCCGCCGGCGCCACGGCCGACGACATGCTCTGGATGGTGACGGCCTACTCCGACGTCGATCCGGGCACCCGCTACCTCTTCGACCGGAAGACGAAGAAGCTCTCCGTCGAGTACGTCTCCCGCGAGCGGATTCCGCGCGAGCACATGGCGGAGATGAAGCCGATCCGCTACCCGTCCTCCGACGGGCTGATGATCCCGGCCTACCTCACGGTCCCGAAGGGAATCCCCGCGAAGGGCCTCCCCGTCGTCGTCTTTCCGCACGGCGGCCCGTGGGCGCGTGACGGGTGGGGCTTCAACAACTACGCCCAGTGGCTCGCGAATCGCGGCTACGCCGTCCTCGCGCCCAACTTCCGCGGCTCCACCGGCTACGGGAAGAAGTTCCTGAATGCCGGGAACCTGCAGTGGGGCCTGAAGATGCAGGACGACATCACGTGGGGCGTCAAGCACCTCGTGAAGGAGGGGATCGCCGACCCGAAGAGAGTCGCCATCATGGGCGGCTCCTACGGCGGCTACGCCACCCTCGCCGGCCTCACCTTCACGCCCGACGTCTACGCCGCCGGTGTCTCCATCGTCGGCCCGTCGAACCTCCTGACGCTCCTCGAGACGATCCCGCCCTACTGGGAAGCGGCCCGGATCATCTTCCACGAGCGGATGGGGAACCCGAACACGCCCGAGGGCAAGAAGCTCCTCGAGGCCGCCTCGCCGCTCAACTCCGCGACGAAGATCTCGCGGCCGCTCCTCGTCATCCAGGGGGCGAACGACCCGCGCGTGAAGAAGGCCGAGTCGGACCAGATCGTCATCGCCCTTCGGGACCGCGGCTTCCCGGTCGAGTACATCTGCGCCCCGGACGAAGGGCACGGCTTCGCCCGCCCCGTCAACAACATGGCGGCGATGGCCGCCTCAGAGGCCTTCCTCGCCAAGCACCTCGGCGGCCGGTTCCAGGAAGGCGGCACGACCGAGGTCGTCGCCCGCCTGAAGGAGATCACGGTCGACCCGAAGACGGTCGTTCTCGCGAAGAAGGTCGACCCGGCCGCCGTCGGCGCGCCGAAGCCCGTCGCCGACCTCGCGGCCGGCACGTACGCCTACGCCGGGACGATCACCGCGGGCCCCCAGACGATGCAGATCTCCTCGACGCGCGTCGTCAAGGAGGAGGGCAGCACCTGGGTCGTCACCGACACCGCCAGGATGCCGATGGGCGAGGCGATGGACACGACGACGGTCGAGAAGGGGACGCTCGTTCCGGTCAAGCGCGTCATCCGGCAGGGCCCGGTCTCGATCGACCTCGCCTTCGCCGGCAGCAAGGCCACCGGCACGATGGCGATGGGCGCCGAACCGAAGGCGATCTCGGTCGACCTCGGCGGTCCGCTCTTCGCCGACGGAAACGCGGCCCACATCTCGATCGCGTGCCTGCCGCTCGCCGAGGGCTTCCAGACCACGTACCGCAACTTCGACGTCCAGAAGCAGAAGCCTGCGCTGAATCAGGCGAAGGTGACCGGTTCGGAGGAGGTCAAGGTCGCCGCCGGCACCTTCCAGGCCTGGAAAGTCGAGCTGACGTCGGCCGCCGGAGAGCCCGGGTCGACGACACTCTGGATCGACAAGGCCACCCGCAAGGTCGTGAAGACGTCGGCGACTCTCCCCCAGATGGGCGGCGCGGTCTTTACGTCCGAGCTTCAGCCGTAACGGCGGTGCGGGGCGGCGCGGTCCAGGTGGGCCGCGCCGCCTCCCATCCCCTCGGCGCCGGGGCTGGAGCCGGTACCCTGGGAAGCGGGCGGGTCACCTCGAGCTCGACGGCGGCAGCGAACCTCGTCACGGGGACGCGGGCTGCGAGAGCGGCCTCCTGCAGGTCCATCAGACCCAGGCGGTGCTGACGGATCGCCCATTCGAGACGGATCCTGGTGGCTACCTGGTCCCCCGGGTCCTTCCTGCTGTTCGCCTGAGCTTCCATGACGTCTGACTCCTCGGAGGCTGGCCGCCTCACGCCTCTCCCTACGCCGCCTTTCTCTGTCCCGGATTGAATGCCGGGCTTCGGCCACGGCGCTCACTCGAAGGGAAAGGTATCGTTCCGGCGGAGGTTCCCGTGACGCGATCCGCGAAATGGCTGCCCGCCCTCGGCCTCGTCCTCGCCGCCGCTTCCCCGGCGTCTTTCGCGGCTCCCGCCGCGCCTTCGAAGGAGCCGTCCTTCGAGAGCCGGATGGAAGGGATGCGGTTCCGTTGCATCGGGCCCTTCCGCGGCGGGCGCGTCACGGCGGTCGCGGGCGTGCGCGGCCAGCGCAACGTCGCGTACCAGGGCGCCACCGGCGGCGGCGTCTGGAAGACGACGGACGGCGGGGCGAGCTGGGAGGCGGTCTCCGACAAGGACTTCCGGACCGGTTCCGTCGGCGCGGTCGCCGTCGCCGAGTCGGACCCGAACGTCGTCTGGGCCGGGATGGGCGAGGCGCCGATCCGCGGGAATGTGTCGCACGGCGACGGTGTCTGGCGCTCGACGGACGCGGGACGCAACTGGAAGCACCTGGGCCTCTCAGCCACGCAACAGATCTCGGCGCTCAGGGTCCACCCGAAGGACCCCGACGTGGCGTGGGTGGCCGCGCAGGGGAAGGTCTGGGGACCGAGCGAAGAGCGCGGAATCTACCGGACGAAGGACGGCGGCAGGACGTGGACCCGCGTCCTCTTCGTCGACGCGAATACCGGCGCGAGCGACCTCTCCCTCGACCCGTCGAACCCGCGGATCCTCTACGCCGGGATGTGGCAGGTGGTGCGGCGCCCGTGGGAGCTCGTCTCGGGTGGCCCCGGCAGCAGCCTCTTCCGCTCGGACGACGGCGGCGACACCTGGAAGAAGCTGGCGAAAGGGCTCCCGGAGGGGACCTGGGGCAAGGTCGGCGTCGCGGCCTCGGGCGCGAGGCCCGGGCGCGTCTGGGCGCTCGTCGAGGCCGAGAAGGGGGGCCTCTTCCGGTCGGACGACTGGGGCGAGAGCTTCACGAAGGTGAACGAGGAGAACGACCTGCGCCAGCGGGCCTGGTACTACACCGGCGTCTACGCCGACCCCGGGAGCGCCGACGCCGTCTGGGTGACGAACGTCCAGTTCTGGAAGTCGGTCGACGGCGGGAAGAGCTTCACTTCCGTGCCGACGCCCCACGGCGACAACCACGACCTCTGGATCGACCCCGACGACCCGCAGCACATGGTCGAGGGGAACGACGGCGGCGCGAACGTGACGTTCGACGGCGGGAAGACCTGGTCGTCCATCGACAACCAGCCGACCGGGCAGTTCTACCGCGTGACCGTCGACGACCGCTTCCCCTACCGCGTCTACGGCTCCCAGCAGGACAACACCACCGTGGCCATCGCGAGCCGGGCGCGGGGGCGGGAGATCGGGCGCGAGGAGTGGCACTCCGTCGGCGGCTGCGAGAGCGGCTGGATCGCCCCGAAACCGGGCGAGCCGGACGTCGTCTACGCCGGCTGCTACGGCGGGTCGATCACCCGCTACGACCACCGGACGGGCGAGGAGCGCGAGATCACGGCCTGGCCGCAGCTCGCGATCGGGCGCCCCGCCACGGACCTCAGGTACCGCATCCAGTGGAACGCCCCGATCCTCGTCTCGCGGCACGACCCGAACGTCCTCTGGCACGCCGCGCAGGTCCTCCTCGAGTCGAGGGACGAAGGGCAGAGCTGGAGGGAGATCTCGCCCGACCTGACCCGGAACGACAAGGGGAAGCAGACCTCCTCGGGCGGCCCGATCACGAAGGACAACACCGGGGTCGAGGTCTACGGGACGATCTTCGCCCTGGCCGAGTCCACGCTCGAAAAGGGTCTCCTCTGGGCCGGGTCGGACGACGGGCTCGTCCACGTGACCCGCGACGGCGGGGCGACGTGGAAGAACGTCACGCCCAAGGGACTCCCGGAGTGGACCCAGGTGAACTCGATCGAGGCGTCGCCCCACGCCGCCGGGACGGCATACCTCGCCGGGACGCTCTACAAGCTGGGGGACTTCACGCCGCACCTCTGGAAGACGGCCGACTACGGGGCAACCTGGACGCGGATCGACGCCGGCATTCCCCGCGACGCGTTCACGCGCGTCGTCCGGGAGGACCCCCGGCGGCGCGGCCTCCTCTTCGCGGGAACGGAGACGGGCCTCTTCGTCTCCCTCGACGATGGGAAGGGGTGGACCCGTTTCCAGCGGAACCTCCCGGTCGTGCCGATTACCGACCTCGCCGTCAAGGACGGCGACCTCGTCGTCGCGACGCAGGGACGCGCCTTCTGGATCCTGGACGACCTCTCGCCGCTCCGGCAGTGGAAGGACGACCTCGCCGCGGCAAGGCTCCACCTGTTCGCGCCTCCCAGCGCCGTCCGGTTCCCGGGCGGCGGCGACCCGGCGAAGCCTCCGAAGGGGGCGGGGCAGAACCCTCCTCCCGGCGCGGTGATCTCGTTCTGGCTGAAGGAGACGCCGAAGGAGGGCGAGGTCGTCTCCCTCGAGATCCTCCAGGGAGGGAACGTCCTCCGCCGGTTCACGAACGAGAAGCGCGACGAGAAGGCGGAGGAGGAGGCGGAAGGCTCCAAGGAGAAGCCCCTGGAGCCTGTCGCCGGCCTGAACCGCTTCTCGTGGGACCTCAGGGGCCTGAAGCCGTCACTCGTCCCGAAGGCGGTCCTCTGGGGGTCGAAGGAGGGGCCGCTCGTGGCGCCGGGGCGTTATGACATCCGCTTTTCCGCCCTGGGCGAGACCCGGACGGCAAGCGTCGAGGTCGTTCCGAACCCCGCGGTCAGGGTCGCCCCCGCGGACCTCGCCCGGCAGGCCGCCTTCCTCGCCGACCTGACGGCAGCGCTCTCCCGAACGCACGAGACCGTTCGCGCCCTGCGCGACGTCCGGGCGCAGGTCGTCGCGGTCGCCACGCGGGCGAAGAAGTCCGGGGCGCCTCCGGCCGTCGCCGGGGCGGCGAAGGAGCTCGAGAGCCGCCTCCTGGCCGTCGAGGGGAAGCTCGTCAACCCGAAGCTGAAGAGCTCGCAGGACGTCCTGAACTTCCCGCCGGCCCTCGACCACCAGATCGTCGGGCTGGTGAGCGCTGCGTCGAGCGCCGACGCGCCGCCGACCGCGGGCGCCCTCGCCTACTGGGCGGAGCTGAAGCAGACGCTCGAGACGGTCCGGAAGGAGGCGAGCGCGGTGCTCGCGGGCGACGTGGCGGCCTTCAACGCCCGGCTGGCCTCCGCCGGCATCCCGCCGGTCGAGGAGCTGCGCTCGAAGGCGCCGTAGGGGCCGCCGTCCTCCGGGGAGCCCTCGGGGCCCTCAAGCCGTCGGCGGGACGGCCAGGTCGTGCAGGGCGTCCTTCTCGTCCTCGAAGACGTGGAAGACGGGGAGGAGCGCCGCCAGGTGGAGCGTCTCCTTGACCCTCTTCGGGAGCCTGAGGAGGCGAAGCTGCGCCCCGAACGTGTGGCAGAGCTTGTGGCTGGCGACGAGCTCGCCGATCCCGGCGCTGTCGACGACCTGGACTCCGGAGAGGTTGAGGAGGATCTTCTTCCACCCCTCGGCCAGGAGCTCGTTCATGACCTCGCGCAGGATCTCGTCCCCGACACCGCCGACGAGCCTTCCGGTCAGGTCGGCGACGACGACGTCACCCTTCTTTCGAACCTCGACGTGCATGGTGGCCTGATCGTAGCAGGGTGGCGGTCAACCGGGTGGGCGGGCCGTGATGACGGTCGTGGCGACCGATCCCCGGGAGGGCCCTCCCTCGGGCGGGAACGCCCAGCCCGGACCGGCGGACGGCAGCCCCTCGAGGGCGGCAGCGAGCCCTTCAGCCCAGGCCTCCACGTCGCGCGGGCGCAGGTCCGGGTGCTTGGCGAGGGCGGCCCGGAACGCCTCGTCCACGAACGGCGGGACCGCCGGGAGGAGAGTGGAGACGACAGGAGGCGGGTTTCTCACGACGTCGACGAAGACCCTGTCGAGATCGGTCTCCACCGTCACGCCCCGTCCGACGAGCGCCTGGTAGCAGACGGCCGCGAACGAATAGACGTCGGTCCGCACGTCCACCTCCCGGCCCGAGATCTGCTCCGGCGGCATCCAGGCGGGGGTCCCGACGATGAGACCGCTCTGGGTGAGCTTCCTGTCGCCGTCGACCCGCTTCGCGAGGCCGAAGTCGAGAAGCCTCACCCGGAATCCCCCGCCTTCCGGGCAGAGAAAGACGTTCTCGGGCTTGATGTCGCGGTGGACGATCCCCTTCCGGTGGGCCGCCCCGAGCGCGCCCGCCCCCTGCCGCAGGAGCGCGGCGACCTGTGCCGGGGTGCCGCAGCCGGAGAGCCGGACGAGGTCGGCCAGGTCGCGGCCGTGGAGGCGCTCCATGACGAGGAACATCGAGCCGTCGCCGAGGTCGCCCGAGTCGAAGAGGTCGACGACGTTCGGGTGCCGGATGGCCGCGATCGCGAGCGCCTCCTGGACGAAGCGCCGCCGCACCGTGGCGTTCTGGAAGTGCTCCGGCTTGACGATCTTCACCGCCACGACCCGGTCGAGCTTCTCGTCGTGCGCCTCGAAGACGGTTCCCATCCCTCCTTCGCCCAGGACGCGCGCCAGCTGGTAGCGGTCGAGGACGCGGTGCGGGAGGTTGCGCGGCTCGGCGAGCGGCGTCCCGTCGTCCTCGCACTGCCGCACGTTCGGCCCGTAGCAGCGGGCGCAGGCCGGGCAGACGTAGAGGATCTCCAGCGTCAGCGTCGCGCCCGGGAGGCGCGACGACTTCTGCCGCGCGGCCGCGAGCTGCTCCTTCATCCGCTGAAGCTCGAGGGCTCCGCCGAGCTGGTGGGCGAACCCGAGGAGGAGACCCCGCTCGATGTCGTCCCAGTCGGCCTTCCCGTCGGCGACGAGAACACCGAGGAGGTCTCCCCGCGGGCCGCGGATCGGGGCGACCGCCCGGTCGCCGGAGACGAAGAGGCTCTCCCCCGCCGGCAGCTGGGCGACCGCCGCGGGGGTGGGAGGAAGAGCGGACGAGGCCGCGACCGCGACGAAGGACTCTTCCTGCAGGAGCCAGACGGCCACCTCGCGGGCGCCGAGCGTTCCGGCGACCCCTTCGGCCATCGACCGCGCCCAGCGGCCGAAGTCCTGGAAGGCTTCTCCGCCCGTCGAGAGAAGCGTCGAGATCCTCTCCTGCGCCGCCCTCAGCTGCGCCGCGAGGCGCGTCACGTCCTCGCTCGCACGGCGCAGGGCGAGCTGGGTCCCGACGCGGGCGAGGACGACCTGCATGTCGAGCGGCTTGATGACGTAGTCGTTCGCCCCGAGCCGCAGGGCCTCGACGAGGTCCCGGCTCTCGCCGAGCGCGCTCGCCATGACGACCGGCAGCTCCGAGACGCCGAAGCGGGTCCGGATGCGCCGGAGCACCTCGAGCCCGTCCATCTCCGGCATCATCACGTCGAGGAGAACGGCGTCGAACCTCCCCTCGGAGAGCGCCGCGAGAGCCTCGCCGGCCGAGACGAGGCGCCGGGAGAGGAGGTCCCGGTTCGCGTCGTTGTCGTCGACGACGAGGAGCGCGGCACCCCGGTCCACCCCGGCTGCGCCGTTCTCGCGCTCCGCCCCGAACGCCATCGCTCTCGCTCCCTCCGATCGGCCGGGTGACGATAGCACCGGGACGACGGGCTATCGCCCGAGGAGCGAGGCGAGGACATCGATCCCGCGGAGGACGACGTCCGGTGGTACGGAGGTGGTGCAGACCCTCACGTGCGTGGGATACGGACCGAAGCTCGGGCCGGGCGAAACGAGGAGCCCGCGGTCGGCGGCGTCCTCGAGAAAGCCGGCCAGGCCACGGGCGTCGAGGCGCGACGCCACGTCGAGGAAGAGGAACGTCGATCCTTCGGGCCGGGGCACTCCGAGACGGTCCGCCGCCGATTCGCCCAGCCTCCTGTACGCGTCGCGGGTCTGGGCGATCCAGGCGTCCCCCGCCCCCTCGAGGATCCGCAGCGCCGCCAGCTGCGCCGCGGTCGGCGCGGCGTACACGGTGTGCGTCGAGAGCTTCAGCGCCTCTGCAACGGGCGCCGCGGGCCCGGCCACGTACCCGACGCGGTTGCCCGCCATGCCGAAGGCCTTGGAGAAGGAGTGGACCGCGAAGGAGCGTTCGGGCGCGAGGGAGAGGCCCGGCACGTGCTCTCCGAGGTAGGCGTAGTCCTCGTAGACCTCGTCGAAGAGGAGCCAGAGGTCGTGCCTGCGGGCGAGGCCGACGAGCGCCTCCAGCCAGCCGCGCGGGATCACCCGCCCCGTCGGGTTGCTCGGCGTGTTGACGTAGAGCGCGACCGCCCGCGGCGTGAGAGCCGCCTCGACGGTGGCGGCGGCCGTCGAGGCCGCATCGGCCACGCCGAAGAACGGAACGTCGACCGGAACGCCGCCGGCCATCCTCACGTGCCCCTCGATGAGCGGCCAGTGCGGAGCCAGGATCAGGACCTCGTCACCGGGCGAGACGATTGCGCCGACGACCGAAGCGAGGCCCGACGTCCCGCCTCCCGCGATGAAGACGTTCGCCCTCTCGAGGAGGACGCCGGTCCGGGCGCGAAGCCTGTCGACGACGGCGTCGACGAGCGCCGGAATCCCCTGCGGGGGAGCGTAGCGGTGCATGCCCGGGTGTGCCGCAACCGTGAAGTCCTCCATTCGGCACCCCTGGGCCGGCTCCAGGAACGTGTCACCGATGTGGAGCGGGTAGACCTCGCCCCCGTACGCCTCGAGGCGATGGAGAACCGACGAGTAGACGGAGCCCTTGATCGAGGTGGCGACAGGCGAGAGCTGCGGGGGGCGCGGCATGGGAGCGGGATGTTAGCCGCCCGTCCCCTAGACTCGCGATCCGCGGAGACCCTCACCGATGCGCCACGAAGAGACCGCCCCCCCGTTCGAGCCGGCCCCCGCCCTCGGCCACCGGCACGTCCAGACCTTCTGGGGCCGCCTCACGCGCCCGCGCCTCCTGGTCCCGCTTCGGCGGGAGGTCCTCCCGACCCCGGACGGCGATGAGCTCATCCTCGATCACCTCGACGGCCCGGCCGGCGCACCGCGCGTCCTCCTTCTCCACGGCCTGGAGGGAAGCGCGCACTCGTGCTACGTCCAGGGCCTTCTCGCGCAGCTCGAGACGCGCGGGTTGCGCGGGGTGGCGCTCAACTTCCGCTCCTGCGCCCGCGATCTGCCCGACCTCGGCCGGAACATCCCGAATCGTGCCCCCCGCCTCTACCACTCGGGGGAGACGGCCGACTTCGACCACCTCGTGAGGTCCTTCGTCGCCGCCGAGCCGGGCGTCCCGCTCGCGGCCATCGGCATCTCGCTCGGCGGAAACGTCCTCCTGAAATGGCTCGGCGAGAACCCGGGCCAGGCCCACCTCGCCGCGGCCGCGACGATCTCGGTCCCCTACGACCTGGAGGCGGGCGCCCGCAAGCTCGAGAAGGGGCTCGGGCCCGTCTACACCGCGACCTTCCTGCGAGGTCTCAGGAAGAAGGCCCGGCAGCTTCTCCACCGGCACCCGGAAGCGGCCTCGCGCTTCGACGTCGCGCGGATGCGATCGGCCCGGACGTTCTTCGCGTTCGACGACGCCGTGACGGCGCCGCTGCACGGCTTTCGCTCGGCGACGCACTACTACGACACGTCGAGCTCGCTGAACTGGGTCTCGCGCATCACGACGCCGACCCTCTGCCTGTCGGCCGAGGACGACCCGTTCCTCCCCTCGTCGGTCCTCGACCGCGTGGCCGCGAACGCCTCCGGGGCCGTCCGCCTCGTCGCGACGCGGCACGGCGGGCACACCGGCTTCATCGGCGGGACGAGCCCGCTGCGCGTCCGCTACTGGGCCGAGGAGCGCGCGGCGGAATTCGTCGCCGCCCGCCTCGCCAGGTCGCAGGACTAGGGACTAGGACTTGACGAGCGGCTGGCCCTTCGCGTCGGTGACGTTGCCGACGGCGATGAGGATGACGTCGATGAGCCACCAGATGCCGCAGCCGCCGAACGTCAGGAGCTTGCCGATGCCCAGCCCCACGTGCCCGAGGTAGAAGCGGTCGACCCCGAAGGTCCCCAGGAAGATCGAGAGGAGGAGCGCGACGAGCCACTCCTTCGGCGCGTCGGCCGTCACCGGCCGCGGGCCGGCCGGAGGCGCGACCGGCGGAACGGATGCGGCGGGAACCGCGAGAACGTCGGCGAGCTCGGGCCGGTCGCGCAGCGGAATCCACTGCGCCTCGCCCGTCCGGAACGAGAGGCTCGCCGCGCCGACCCGGCCCTCGCCGAGCCACCCGCGCACCGTCGCCTCGTCGATCGGTCCGTACTGCTGTCCGTCTCCACCGATGACGTAATACATGGCGTCCCTCTCAATCCCCCGAAACGTCAAACGCGCGGAGAAGGTTTCCGCGCCGGGCGGAATCGTACCGGATGGCGCGCCCGGGCAGCGTTTTCCGTCGAGGGCAATCGCTCTCCGGCGCCCGGGATCGGGCTTTCCGACAGGGCGGGGTAGCATGAGACGTCCTCGCAGGACATCCACATCATGATCCGCCGTCGTCCCGCCCCCACCCCCGCTCCCGCCGAACGGCGACAGAAGCTCCTCTCCGCCGAGCGGGCGACGGAGACGTTCGACCGGAAGGGACGACACCGGGTCGCTCTCGGCTTCCCGAACTCGTACGAGATCGGGATGTCGAATCTGGGATTCCAGTGGGTCTACCGTCTCTTCAACCGCGAGGAGGGCGTCTCGTGCGAGCGGTTCTTCTTCGACGCGGACGAACTCGGCCGGCGCGGGCCGCGGACGCTCGAGAGCGAGACGCCGCTCGCCGCCTTCCCCCTGGTCGCCTTCTCCATCTCCTGGGAGATGGACTACGTCCACTTTCTCCGCATCCTCGCCGCCGCCCGCATACCGCTCGACCGCCGGGATCGGACCGACGGCGACCCGATCGTCCTCGTCGGCGGCGACTGCGCCCGGATCAACCCTCTTCCGCTCACGCCCTACGTCGACGCCTTCACGCTGGGGGACGGAGAGAAGCTCGTCCCGGGCATCGCCGAGGTCCTCAGGGCCGGCCTTGCGCGCACGGCGGCGCTCGAACGGCTCGCCGCGCTCAAGGGCCTCTACGTTCCGGCCGTCCACGGCGAGCGGGCCGAGGCGGCGGACGAGGGGAAGGTCGTCGTCGACCAGTTCCGCGCAGCCGAGGGCGCGACACGCGAGCCGCCGCACACGACGATCCTGACGCCGCACACCGAGCTGTCCGACAAGCTCCTCATCGAGGTCGCCCGCGGCTGCTCCGAGATGTGCCGCTTCTGCTGGGCGGCCTACGCGATGGCGCCGCAGGTCAGGATTCCCGCCTCGAGCATCCTCGCCGTCGCCGAGCGTTGCCGGCCTCTTACGTCGCGCGTCGGCCTCATCGCGACCGCCGTGGCCGACCACCCCGAGATCCTCCCGATCCTGAACGGGCTCTCGGGCCTCGGGTACCACATCGCCCTTTCGTCGATCAAGATCGACGCCCTCTCCGAGGAGCTCCTCGGGATCCTGGCCCGGCAGGGGGAGAAGTCCCTCGCCATCGCCCCCGAGGCGGGCAACGAGCGGCTCCGGCGGGCGATCAACAAGAAGGTCTCCGACGAGATGCTCCGCGAGAAGGTGCGGCTCATCGCGAAAGCGGGCTTCACGAACCTGAAGCTCTACCTGCAGGTGGGGCTGCCGGGCGAGACGGAGGAGGACGTCGACGACCTCGTGTCGATGGTCGACGACCTGCGCCTCGTGATGCTCGAAGAAGGGCGGAAGCTGGGGCGGCTCGGGACCCTCGTCCCCAGCGTGAACGCCTTCATCCCGAAACCCCACACGCCGTTCGAGACCGAGGTCCTCGAGGACCCCGACGAGCTGGCGCGCAAGCTGAAGAAGCTCGACGCCGCGTTTCGGAAGATGCCGAACGTGACCTTCCGCGGGATGCCGGTCACCGAGGCGATCTGGGAGGCCTACCTCGCCAAGATGGGCCTCGAGTCGGGGCCGATCCTCGCGCAGGCGGCGGCGGGGGCGCCGGTGAGGACGCTCGTGAGGGAGCACCGCGAGACGCTGCTTGCAGTCGCCCGGCCGGCGGCGCGCATCGACGCCGACCGGCGCGGCGTCTTCGACCTCGCCTCGCGCCAGGCGTCGCCGTGGGGGTTCATATCCAAGTCCTGAGGCGTTTCCCCTTCGTGCGGTTCCTTCTCGCCGCCGCGGCGTGGACGGGTGGCGCGCTCGCCCAGCCCGCGACGCCTTCGGCCGGACGGCCCCCGGAGCCGCAGCCCGTCGTCGCCCTTGCCGCCTCGGCCTCCCCTTCGCCGGCTTCCTCCGTCGACGTCGTCCCCGGTGGCGTCGTCCGGTGGGCTGACGACCGCATCACGCGCTGCGGCGACGTTCGCGAGACGTGGAATCCCCTCGCCGGGGCCTGCTACTACCCGGTGGACCTGGGACAGGGCGAGGGAACGCTCGAGATCTTCCGCGAGCGGGCGGGACGCCGGGAGACGGCCACGCTTCGCGTCCTCCCGCCGCCGTACGCGGAGGAGCGCCTGGAGGTCGACCCGGGCAAGGTCCACCTGTCGAAGAAGGACCGGCTTCGGGCAGACCGGGAACGGGAGGCCGTCGTTCCGCTCTTTTCCCTCCGGACGAACCCCGCGTTCTCCCTCCCCCTCGGGTCCCCGCTGAAGAACGCCCCGCCGCCGAGGAACTTCGGGAAGCGGCGGGTCTTCAACGGCGAGCCGCGCTCCGCGCACGGCGGCGCCGACTACCGGGCGAAGACGGGAACGCCCGTTCTCGCGGCCGACGCGGGGCTCGTCGTCCTCGCCGCCCACCACTTCTTCGCCGGCGGGAGCGTCTTCGTCGACCACGGCGGGGGCCTGATCTCGATGTCGATGCACCTCTCGCGCATCGACGTGAAGGCAGGCCAGAGGGTGAAGAGAGGCGATCGCCTCGGCCTCTCCGGCGCCACCGGCCGGGTCACCGGCCCCCACCTCCACTTCGGCCTGAGGTGGCGCGGCGCCCGCGTCGACCCCGCCCTCCTCCTCCGCGACCCGGCCCTGCTCCCATCGCCTTAGAGCGCAGGCCTCTCGGCCGTCCCGCCGCCTACGGTGCCACCGCCTACGGTGCCAGGCGTGAAATCGTGTATTGTTTTCAACAATACACGATTTCACGCCTGGCACCGGGTCCGGTCTTTACTCCGGGTCTCGTCCGTGACAACATATTTTGTTTGCGCGGCCGGCTGGCCGCCGGAAAGTGAACTCGGAATGCCCTTCTCGTCCTTCGGTCTCCACCCCGACCTCCTTCGCGGCGTCAAGGAGCTGGGCTTCACGCGGCCCACCCCGATCCAGAACGACGCGATCCCCCCCGCCCTCGCCGGCAAGGACCTTCTCGCCTGCGCGATGACGGGGAGCGGCAAGACCGCCGCCTTCATCCTACCGATACTCCACCGCTTCATCGGGAAGCCGCGCGGCTCCACCCGCTGCCTGGTCATCACGCCGACGCGCGAGCTGGCGGCCCAGATCGACGAGCACACGCGGGAGCTCGCCGTCCACACGTCCCTCACGAGCGCGTCCGTCTTCGGCGGCGTCGGCATGGGGCCGCAGGAGCACGCCTTCCGCGCCGGAGTCGACATCATCGTCGCGACCCCGGGCCGGCTCCTCGACCACTTCCGTTTCGGCTACGCGAAGCTCGACAAGCTGGAAGTCCTCGTCATCGACGAGGCCGACCGGATGCTCGACATGGGCTTCCTGCCCGACATCAAGCGCGTCCTGAGGCACCTCCCCGCCAAGCGCCAGAACCTGCTCTTCTCGGCGACGATGCCCGGCCCGATCGCCGAGCTCTCCCGCGACATCCTGCACGCCCCCGTGACGATCAACATGGAGCGCAAGTCCGCTCCGGCCGTCGGCATCACGCAGGCGGTCTACCCGGTGGCCCAGGAGCTGAAGTCGCAGCTCCTCCTCGAGCTCCTCTCGCGCGGCGAGATCCGGAGCGTGATCGCCTTCACCCGCACGAAGCACCGCGCGAACCGGCTCGCCGACTTCCTGAAGAAGCACAACGTGGCGTGCGAGCGGATCCACGGGAACCGCTCCCAGGCGCAGAGGACCGAGGCGCTCGCCGGCTTCAAGAGCGGCAAGTACCGGGTTCTCGTGGCGACCGACATCGCCGCGCGCGGCATCGACATCGAAGAGCTCTCGCACGTCGTGAACTTCGACGTGCCGCACGTCCCGGACGACTACATCCACCGCGTCGGCCGGACCGCCCGGGCCGAGGCGACGGGCGACGCCTTCACGTTCGTCGCGCCCGACGAGGAGGGCGACCTCTTCGCCATCGAGCGGGCCGTCGGCAAGCGCCTCCCGCGCGTGACGCTCCCCGGCTTCGACTACACGAAGCGGCCGCAGGAGCGCCTCGAGATCCCCATCGCCGAGCGGATCGCCCAGATCCGTGCCCAGAAGGCCGGCGAGAGGGCTCGCGCGAAGGAGAAGGCCGACCGCCGCGGCCAGACCGAGGCGGAGATGAAGGCCCGCATCGGCGAGAAGGCGCGGCGGCAGGTCGTCGCCGGCGCCCCCGGCGGACGCCCCTCGGGCCCGCTCCGGTCCTCGGCCGGACCGCGGCCCGGCATGCGTCCCGGCGGGCCTTCCGCCGGCGGGCCGCCCCGCCGTCCGGGCGGCCCACCGCCCCGCCGGAACGGCTGAGACACGACGAAGAGGGCCGGCGCAAGCCGGCCCTCTTCCTTTGCCCGGGGCCGGGCCGCCAACCCTTCTCCGCCCGCTTGCGTATCATCGCGCTAGACTGGTTCCCTTCGGGATTAGGAGGAGAGAAATGGGCCTGCTCGACAACATCAAGCAGCAGATCGGCTCGCAGTTCATCGAGATCATCCAGTGGCTGGACGAGTCGGACGACTCGCTCGTCTACAGGTTCCCGGTCTACAACCAGGAGATCAAGATGGGCGCGCAGCTGACGGTGCGCGAGAACCAGGCCGCCCTCTTCATCAACGAGGGGAAGGCTGCCGACCTCTTCGGGCCGGGCCGGTACGAGCTCTCCACGCAGAACATCCCGATCCTGACCACCCTGCGCGGGTGGAAGTACGGCTTCCAGTCCCCGTTCAAGGCGGAGATCTACTTCTTCAACACGCGCACGTACACGGACCTGAAGTGGGGGACGACGAACCCCGTCATGATGCGGGATACCGACTTCGGGATGATCCGCATCCGCGCCTTCGGGACCTACGCGATGAAGGTCGCCGACCCGAAGGTCTTCTTCAACACGATCGTCGGGACGCAGGGGCTGACGACCACCGACGAGATCACCGGCCAGCTCCGTTCGATCATCCTCTCGAAGCTCTCCGACGCGATCGCAGAGTCGAAGATCCCGGCGCTGGACATCGCGGCCAAGTACGACGAGCTGTCGGCCTTCGGAAGGGGGAAGCTCGGCCCCGAGTTCGGCAGCTTCGGCCTCGAGCTTTCGAAGTTCTTCATCGAGAACGTCTCCCTCCCCGAGGAGGTCGAGGCGGCCATCGACCAGAGGACCAAGCTCGGCATCCTCGGCGACAAGATGGGGCAGTTCACGCAGATGCAGGCGGCCGAGGCGATCAAGATCGCCGCGGCGAACCCTTCCGGCGGGCTCGCCGGCGCCGGCGCGGGTCTCGGCGCCGGGATGGCGATCGGCGGCGTCATGGGACAGGCGTTCCAGCCGATGATGCAGCCACAGGCCGCCCCGCCCGCCTATGCGGCGCCCGCGCCTCCGCCCCTTCCGGGCGGGGCCGCTCCCCCGCCGCCGCAGGCCCCCGTGGCGCCCCGCTGGTCTCTCGCCATCGACGGCAAGACCTACGGCCCCTACACGGACGAGGCGCTGAAGCAGATGATCGCCGCCGGGCAGGTCGCCCCGTCGACGCTCGCCTGGCACCCGGGCGCCGCCGGCTGGGCGCCGGTCCAGACCTTCCCCGGCTTCGAGGGGACGAATCCCGGGGTCGCTCCACCGCCGCCCCCTCCGCCGCCGGCCCGCTGAACGGGGGCGTCCGTTGACGCCCGCTCCTCCCGCACCGCCGATCCCCGTTCCCCGCCCGGAAACGGGCGGGGATCCCATCTCCGCGAAGGCGCGCAAGTTCCCGTGTGGCGCCTGCGGAGCGGACGTCGTCTGGCACCCCGGGGCCGCGGCGCTGAAGTGTCCCTATTGCGGAAGCGAGACCGCGCTCCCCACCTCCTCCGACCAGGTCGTCGAGCGGCCGCTCGAGGAAGCGCTCCAGGCGCCGCGCAGCCTCGGCTGGGGCGCCGAGCGCAAGAGCGTGAAGTGCACGAAGTGCGGCGCGACGACGACGTTCGACCCCGGCGTCTCCGCCTCCCGCTGCGCCTTCTGCGCGACCCCGGCCGTCGTCGAGGCGCCGACGATGTCGGACCACGTCCGCCCGGCCGGCCTCCTCCCGTTCGCCGTCGACCGCAACGCCGCCTCGAAGAGCTTCCGGAGCTGGGTCGCGGGCCTCTGGTTCCGGCCGAACGACCTGAAGGAGAAGTCGTCCGTGACGGCGATGCAGGGGGTCTACGTCCCCTTCTGGACGTTCGACGCCCTCACGCACAACCGCTGGACGGCCGAGGCCGGGCACCACTACACGGTGCAGGTCCAGGCGCTCGTCAACGGGAAGACCGTAATGCGCTCAGAGACCCGCATCCGCTGGGTGCCCGCGGCCGGCTTCCTCGAGAAGGCGTTCGACGACGTGCCGGTTCCCGCGTCGAAAGGCCTTCCTCCCGGCCTCGCACGGGGGATCGAGCCGTTTCCGACGGGCGGCCTCGTCCCGTACGACCCGCAGTACCTCTCGGGGTTTCTCGCCGAGGAGTACGCCGTCGACCTGCCCCACGCCGTGGCCGCCGCGAAGGAGCGGATGACGCACGAGATCTACGCCGCCTGCGGCGCCCAGGTGCCCGGTGACACGCACCGGAATCTCTCCGTCTCGACGGCCTGGTCGGGCGTGACGTGCAAGAACGCCCTCCTCCCGCTCTGGATCTCGGCCTACGAGTACGCCGGCAAGCCCTTCCGCTTCCTCGTCAACGGCGTCACCGGGAAGGTGGACGGGCACGCGCCGTTCTCGGCGGTGAAGATCGCGCTGGCCGTCGCCGCCGTCCTGGCTCTCGTGATCCTCCTCGCCTCGACGCAGTAACCGTCTCCAGCCGAGATATGAGAGTGGCCCGCGCCCCTGGGGGGATGCGGGCCACTCGTTCTCGATCGCGATCGTGCTGGAGGGCTACTTGATCCCGACCTCGTCGAGGAGGTGCTTCGCCCCTTCCACCGCGTCCCAGACCCAGAGGAGGTAGCGGCTGTCGACCTGGATCGACCGCGTCTTCTCGGTGTCGAAGAGGAAGTCGGAGGCGACCGTCTCGAGGGTTCCGTCGAAGAGGAGGCCGACGAGCTCGCCCTGCGAGTTGAGGACGGCCGAGCCGGAGTTTCCGCCCGTCGTGTCGACGTCGGACATGAAGTTCACCGGGACGTCGCCCAGCTTCTCGTCGAAGTAGGGGGACGTCTTCCCGGCGCGGAGGGCCTTCACGGCCTCGAGAAGCCGGTCCGGAGAGTCGAACTCCCCCTCGCCCGTGTGCTTGTCGACGACGCCCTGGAGGGTCGTCTGGGGGAGGTAGCGCATTCCGTCGCGCGGGTCGACGCCCATGACGCGGCCGAACGTGACGCGGAGCGTGGAGTTCGCGTCGGGCGGGACGAGGCCGCCGCCCTGCGCGAGGAGGGCGCGCATGTACTGCGGGCGGAGGCGCGAGCGCTTGCCGTCGTTCGCCTTCTCGCGCTCGCGGCTGGCCTCGGCCATCGGGTGAAGCGCGGCGGCGAGCTGGATCGCGGTGTCCTTCGTGCCGACGATCTCCTTCGCCGACTTCTCGAAGAGGCCGAGGCGGAATTCCTTCTCGGGGAGCTTCGTGCCGGCATAGAGGGCGTCGAGGTAGGTGTCGGCCTTCTTCGCCGCCTCGTCCATCGCCATCCCCGCCGTGAAGCCGACGAGCGTGTCGAGCGGCGCGATCCGCTGCTCCGCGGGGAGCGCGGCCGCCTCGAGGAGACCGTAGCGCAGCATCGGCCGGTCGAGCCGGTTGTCGTAGGTCCGCTGCATCCGCTCGAGCCCTTCCTTCATCCGCGACCAGTTCCGCTCCTGGAAGGTCGGGTCCCGATCCACGTCCTTCATCGGACGCTCGAGGGAGAGGCGGTAGAGCTGGTTCGCCGTCCCGAGGAGCGTCGAGCCCTGGTAGAGACCGCCGAGGACGGCGTCCCGCTCACGGGATCTCTGCCCCTCGGCCTGCATCACGGCGAGCTCCGCGAGGACCGGGCCGTACTCCTTGCTGCGCTGCGGGTCGGCAGCAATCCACGACTCGAGGGCCTTCTGCTTCTGCTCCTTGCGGGCGAGGATCCCGCCCTTCAGGAGACCGGCGAGGACCCCCTCGTTCTTCTTCATCCCGTTCTGGAGGCCCCGCATCCGCGGCTCGGCCTTGATCTCGAGGTCCTTCTGCCCCTTCGTCGTCGCTTCGAGGAGGGCGATCATCTCCCTGTTGCGGCGAACGTAGCGCGGCAGCGCCCAATCCGTCCGCTCCTTCACCTCGTCGAAGGTCTCGTGGCGCTGGGTCCGGCCGGGGTAGCCGGCGACGAAGATCAGCTCGCCCGGGCTCGCCCCTTTCGGGGAGACCTTCAGGAAGTGCTTCGGCCTGTACGGGACGTTCTCCTTCGCGTAGGAGGCGGGCTTGCCGTCCTTGCCGACGTAGGCGCGATAGAAGGAGAAGTCGCCGGTGTGGCGGGGCCACTGCCAGTTGTCGGTCTCGCCGCCGTAGTTGCCGATTCCCTGCGGCGGGGCGTAGACGAGGCGAACGTCGTCGATCTCGAGCTGGCCGATCTCGAAGTAGCGAAGCCCCTCGAAGAACGAGGCGACCCGGCAGCGGAGGCCGCCCTTCTCGCAGGCGGCGGTCCGCTCCTTCACCCGGCGCTCGATGACGTCGAAGCGCTTGCGGTCGGTCAGCTTCGGGTCGATCTTCCCGGTGATCTCGTCGGTGACCTCCTTCACGGAGACCGTCACCCAGACGCGGGAGCCGGGGCCGTTCGAGAGCTCCTCGTCGCGGGTCCGCGCGAGGTAGCCGTCGACGATGAGGTTCTTCTCGGGGGTCGAGTTGTACTGGAGCGACCCCTGCACGCAGTGGTGGTTCGTCGCGATGAGGCCGTCCGGGGAGATGAACGACGCGCTGCAGCCGCCGAGCGAGACGACGGCGTTCATCGGGAAGCCGGTCAGGTCGGCCCAGATCTTCGCGTCGCCCGTGAAGCCGAGCTCCTTCAGGCGGGGGGCGAGGTCGGGGATCTGCTGCGGCATCCACATCCCCTCGTCGGCGGCGACGGGGAGCGTGGTGCAGAGAGCCGCCACGAGGACGACGGTGAAACGGAGCGCTTTCTTCAAGTGGAATCCTCCCTCCGGAATGGCCGGACCCTCGATTATCGCGCGGGGACGCGCGGGTGGCACTTCTCAGGGACGTGTGACAGAGCGCCCCAGGCGCCGCAGTGTCTCCGCCGGGTCGTCCGTCAGGACGGCGTCGCAGCCGAGGAGGCGGTAGAACCACAGGCGGGAGTCCGGGCAGGTGTCGAGCGGGGCCACGGCCTGGCCCCGCCGGTGAGCCAGGAGGACGTAGAGGGGATTGGCGACGAGGAGCGGCCACCAGAGCCCGACGAGCTCGACGCCCCGGATCGGACGGGCCTCCTTCAGTGTGATCCAGCCGGACGGGAGCCCCGGCGCCCCGAGCCGCGTCGCGTCGAGCCGGGCCCTGGAGAAGGAGAGTGCGACGCTGCGGCCCAGGACGCCGAGGGCCTCGAGCTCTTCCCCGAGCCGCCTCCCGACCGCCGCGTCGAGGAAGCGGTCGCTCTTCAGCTCGAGGGCGAGGCCCCGGTCGGGCGGCAGGAGCATCGCGACTTCGGCGAGGGTGGGGATCCGCTCCGCGGCGAACTCCGGCCGCGAGCAGGACGCCGACAGCGACTTCAGCTCTGCGAGCGCGCGGGCCTCGACCGGTCCCCGTCCGTCGGTCGTCCGGTCCAGCGTGCCGTCGTGGATGCAGACGAACTCCCCGTCGGACGAGACGTGGAGATCGGTCTCGAGGATGTCGGCACCGTCTTCCAGCGCCCGCCGGAACGAGGCGAGCGTGTTCTCCGGGCAGGCGACCCGGTTCCCTCGGTGCGCCATGACGTATGGCTTCCGGCGTCCCGGCAGGGAGAGCGAGATGCCGGGCGGGGGGCTGGCGCGAACCGGGGAAGGAGACCTCATCCAACGGCGATTCTGTCAGGCCGGCAGGAAGAGGCTGCCGCCCGGGACCGGGCATCGCGGTCGACTACACTTCCCGGCCTCATGGTCCATGGCGGCCCCTTCCACCTTCGGATCGTCGTGGCCGGAGCCCTCGCGCTCGCGATCGGCTGCACCCGCGGAACGGAGCGAGCCGCCGCGCCACCGCCGCTCCCGTCGCTGCTCCTGGTCACGCTCGACACCACGCGGGCCGATGCGCTCGCGCCCGAGTCCGACGCCGCGACACCCGGTTTCGCCGCCCTTGCGGCACGCGGGATTCGCTTCAGCCAGGCCTACGCGACCGCGCCGACGACCCTGCCGTCGCACGCGTCGATGCTGACGGGCCTCATGCCGGCCGGTCACGGCATTCACGAGAACGGCCGCCGGCTCCCGGACCACGTCCCGGTCGTGGCGGAACGCCTGAGCCAGCTCGGCTACGGCACGGCCGCTTTCGTCTCGGGGTATCCGCTCGAGCGTCCGTTCGGACTCGCCCGGGGGTTCGAGCGTTACGACGACGAGTTCGGAACGGGGAAGGTCGAGCGGAGCGCGCGCGAGACGACCGACCGCGCGCTCGCCTGGTTGGCGCAACCCGACTCTCGGCCGCGGTTCCTCTGGGTCCACTATTACGACCCGCACGAGCCGTATGCACCGCCGGAGCCCTTCCGCAGTCGCTTCCCGGCGGACCCCTACCAGGGCGAGGTCGCGGCCATGGACCACGACCTGGCGCGTCTGCTCGCCGCCTTCGAGACCGGCCGGGGCGGCCGCGAGGTGCGGATCATCGTCGCTGCCGACCACGGTGAAGGGCGCGGCGATCACGGCGAGATGCTGCACGGCAACCTCCTCTACCAGGGCGTCATGCGGGTCCCGCTCGTCCTCGCCGGCGACGGACTCGAGCCGGGGACGCGCTCCGATCCGGTGAGCCTCCGCCAGATCCACGCGACGCTCCTCGGCTGGGCCGGCGAGAACGCCGAGGGAGGGCTTCTCACCCCCGCGAACGGGCCGGTCCTCGGCGAGGCGATGCAGCCGTTCCTCAACTACCGCTGGCAGCCGCAGGTGATGGCCGTCGCCGGCCGCCACAAGCTGATCCTCTCGGGACGCCTCGAGCTCTACGACGTCGTCGACGATCCGAGGGAGGAGCGGGACCTGGCGAAGCTCGTGACACCCGATCGGGCGCTCGTCCGGGCCGTCGCCGGGTATCCGCTGCCGGGACAGGGCGGCGCAGTCACCCCTTCGACGCCCCTCGCCGAGGAGGAGCGCCGGCGGCTCGCGAGCCTGGGCTACCTCGTCTCGGGAGAGACGCCGAAGGCGGTGCCCGCCGGCGCGCCGCGCGCCGCGGACATGGCGCCGCTCTTCGCCGATCTCGACGCCGCCTCGCTCGCCTTCGGCGACGAACGCTGGGCCAGGGCCGCCCAGTCCTTCGAGCGCATCCTCGCGCGCGACCCCGGAAACCTGATGACGGCCGTGCGCCTGGCGGTCTGCCAGTCGATGCTCGGCAGGGAAAGGGCCGCGCTCTCCACGTTCGACCTGGCACGACGCATCGACCCCCGCTCGATCGAGGTGCGTCACTACCTCGGCATGCACCACCTGAAGAACGGCCAGTACGACCTGGCCGCTCCGCTCTTCGAGGCCGTGCTCGCCGCGCAGCCCGACCGCCTCGCGGCGATCGAGGGGCTGGCGCAGGTCCGGGCCCGCCAGGGTCGGCTCGCGGAAGCGGCGGGGCTCCTGACGCGCGCCGTACCGCTCTCCGGCGATTCGGGAACCCGCCTCGCCGAGGTCGGTCTCCTGCGGATGCAGCTCGGCGAGACCGGGCCGGCGATCGGGGCGCTCGAGCAGGCTCGGACCGTGCAAGGGCCGAGGTTCCGGCGGGACCTCGAGCTCGGTGTGCTCTATCTCGCGGCCCGTCGGCTCGAGGACGCCCGGGTCGCTCTCGATCGCGTCCCGCCCGACCACCCGGAGGCGGCGATGGCGCTGTTCAAGCGGGCGCAGGTCAGCGTCCTGCTCCGCGAGCCCGACAGCCGCGGGCGCATCCGTGCGGCGTGGGAGCGCGCCGATCCGGCCACCCGGCGGCTCATCGCCGGCGAGCGTCTGTTCGCCGGGATGCTTCCCTGAATCCCGCCCGCCCGGCGCCCGACGCTGTCGGGGGATTCCGTGCTGTCGGAAACGCGTTCGTCGCGCCCGAAAAGCACGAATTCCCGGTGCTAGACTTCACCTTTACTCCACATCCGTTTTCCCGGGTCGACCCGTTTCGCGCCCATCGGCGCGACCGCTTGAAAGGGAGGAGAGACGAAATGAAGTGGCTCCTGAGGGCACTGCTGGTGGTCCTGATCGCGACACCGGCGTTCGGTCAGCAGACCGGAAACATCGTCGGCAAGGTCACGATGGCCGACGGGTCGACCCTGCCCGGGGTCTCCATCCAGGCGACCTCGAACGTGCTGCCGCAGCCCCGCAGCACCGTTACGGGGAATGGCGGCGAATACAAGCTTCCGCTGCTGCCGCCCGGCAAGTACCAGGTGACGTTCACCCTTTCGGGCATGGGGACCGTGAAGCGCACGGCCGACGTCGTTCTGCGCCAGGACACCATCCTCAACGCATCCCTCGCGCTCGAAACGCTCAAGGGCGAGGTCACCGTCGTGGCGACGGCGAGCCTGCTCGACACCGAGTCGTCCGCGCTCAAGGCCGCGGTGACCGACTCGGTGATCAAGGCCCTGCCGGTCGGCCAGGACTACCGCGACCTCGTGAAGCTCGTCCCCGGCGTCCAGTACTCGGAGGACAACACGCGCGGACCGAGCGCCGGCGGCAGCGGCCAGGACAACGTCTACGCCTTCGACGGCGTGAACGTGACCCTGCCGCTCTTCGGCACGCTCTCGGCCGAGCCGTCGTCGCACGACATCGAGCAGGTCGCGATCGTCAAGGGCGGCGCCGACGCGACGGACTTCAACCGCTCCGCCGGCATCTCGATCAACACCGTCAGCCGGTCCGGGACGAACGCCTTCCACGGCAGCCTCTCCTACCAGATCCAGCCCGAGAGCACGGTCGCCAAGCGGGAGACGACCAGCGCCTCCGTGTTCGACGAGGACAAGAGCTGGGCGGTCGCCAACATCGGGGGTCCGATCGTCAAGGACCGGCTTTTCTTCTACGGGTCCTTCTACCGCCCGGAGAGCACGCGCGAGAACCGCGCCAATCTCTACGGGGACGTCCCGGACGACTACGAGAACTCGCGGAACGAGTTCTTCGGCAAGCTCACGTACTCGCCGGCCGCCTCGATCCTCCTGAACGGCTCGTACCGGGCCTCGGACCGCGAGGAGAAGAACAGCGTGTCGGGCGAGGCCTATGCCGCCTCGACCAGCAACGGCTACGAGGCGAAGCAGAAGATCGCGATCATCGAGGGCTCCTGGATCATCAACGACCGGAGCTACGCGACGGCCAAGTTCACCGACTTCAGGAACCCGAACGTGGGCAGGCCGGACAACGGGCTCTCCCTCGTGCCGGCGCTCGACGGCAGCGTCAACATCGACCCCATGGCTCTCGACAGGATGGGACTCGTGACCATCCCCGTTCCGGTGACGGGCCAGACGGCCTTCAACGCCTTCATCGCGCCCATCATCAGCCGGTACGGGTACGTCCAGGACGGCGTCAGCAAGGGCGGCGGCCGTGTCGGCGGCGGTTCGCAGTACGACAACGACGACTTCTACCGTCAGAGCTACCAGCTCGGCTACGACCTCTCGTTCGGCAAGAAGGTCCTCCACAACCTGCACGTCGGGTATCAGTACTCCAAGGACCAGGAGGACCTGTACCGGACCTCCAACGCGTGGGGCCTCGTCACCGTGCCCGGCGGCCGCATCAACTGCCCGGCGGCCGCGACGGCCTGCGCCGGGAAACCGGTCTACTACCAGGCGCAGGTGCAGCAGCAGGGCATCCTCAACGTGCCCACGATCAACTCCCAGTACGTCTCGCACAACATCGAGCTGAACGACTCGATCCGGTGGGCCAACGTCACCGTCAACGTCGGCCTCCTGATGAGCAACGACCTTCTCTACGGCCAGGGTCTGAGGGAGAAGGACGGCACCGTCTCGGGCTTCGAGGTGGCTCAGGGAAGCAAGTACCTGATGCACGAGATCGGATTCGGGGACGCGCTCCAGCCGAGGCTCGGCATCGTCTGGGCCTACAGCGGAGCGAACACCGTCTACGGCAACTTCGCCCGCTACGTCCCGACGGCGGGCTCGCTGCCGCGAGCCGCGTCGTGGGCGCGCAACTCGGCGGTGACGGTCAACGCCTACTTCGACGCCGACGGCAAGTTCATGGGCTCCACGCCCGAAGCCGGCTCGTCGGGCAAGATCTTCGTGGACGGCCTCGACCCGCGGAAGACCGACGAGTACATGATCGGCACGACGAAGGACCTGGGCCACGGCTGGAACGGCCGGATTCACGGTCGCTATCGCAAGTCCAACAATTTCTGGGAAGACACCAACAACGATGCGCGCCTCCTCTACAACCCGCCGGAAGGGATTCCGCGGGAGCTCTACATCCCGAACCTCACCGCGATCCGCAACGAGATCGGCGGGTCGACGTACGTCATCGCCGCGCTCGACGGCGCCTTCACGAAGTACTACGAGGCGGGGCTCGAGGCCGAGTGGCGCGGCCGCAACGCCTACGTCCGCGGCTCGTACGTCTGGAGCCACTACTACGGCAACTTCGACCAGGACAACACCGCGGGCACCGCGACGGCGAACGACAGCAACATCTTCATCGGCTCGTCGAACATCGGCGACGGCGCCGGCCGTCAGCTCTGGGACTTCAAGTACGGCAACCTCCGCGGGGACCGCAGGCACCAGTTCAAGGTCTACGGCTCCTACACCCTCCCCTGGAAGAGCTCCGTCGGCGCCTACGCCATCTACCAGTCGGGCCAGCCGTGGGAGTTCCACAGCTACGAGCCGTACCTCTCGCTGGCCCCGACTACGACGAGCGACACGAACCGCTACGCGGAGCCGGCCGGCTCGCGCGTGACCGACGACCACTACCAGCTCGACCTGAACTACACCCACGCCTTCCCGATCGGTGACACCTTCCGGATCGAAGCGCGCATCGACGTCTTCAACCTCTTCGACAACCAGACGGGCTACAACGTCCAGCGGCTCGTCCACTCGGCCAACCCCGGGAGCTATCAGTCGTTCTACGACCCGCGCAGATTCCAGTTCGCGCTGAAGCTGGAGTTCTAGCCGGCCCTCGCCACGAAGCATCGGGGCCCGCGGAGCGATCCGCGGGCCCTTTCTCTTTCCCAGGGACCGCGCGCGGACGGCGACGCCGCCGCGCTCTTTCCGGCGGTACGATTCCCCCATGCCCAACCTCTACGTTGGCGTCGACGGCGGGGGCACGCGGACGCGGGCCCTCGTCACGGCGTCCGACCTGCTCGCCCTCGGCCGCGGCGCCTCCGGCCCGGCGAACGCCACCACCGTCCCCGTCCCCCGCCTCGTCCAGTCGGTCACGGAGGCCATAGACGACGCCCTCGAGGCGGCCGGCGCCTCCCGCTCCGACGTCGCCGTCATCTCCTGCGGCCTCGCCGGCGTCGAGGCTTCGGCGATGAAGGGCCGGCTCGTGGTCGCTCTGGAGGCCGTCTACGGAGCCGGGCGCGTGCGGATCACGACCGACGCGAGAATCGCGCTCGCCGGAGCTCTCGCCGACCCCGTGGCGGATTCGGGCGCCGTCCTGATCGCCGGAACCGGCGCGATCTGCTTCGGCCGAAACGCCCACGGCCTCGAGGAGCGCGCGGGGGGATGGGGCGCCCTCATCGGCGACGAGGGCTCGGCCTCCGAGATCGCCCGGCGCGGCCTCGCCGCCGTGGCGCGCGACGTGGACGGCCGCGGGCCGCGGACGAAGATGCGGGAGGCCCTCCACTCCACCGAGGGGACCCGATCCGCCGTCGAGATGGTCCAGAAGCTCTTTCGGCCGGGCGCGGGGCCGACGGACACGGCGGCGTACTTCCCCGTCGTTCTCGACGCGGCGCGGGACGGCGACGAAGCGGCGCTCGAGATCCTGCGCTGGGCGGGAGACGAGCTGGCGCTCACGGCGCTCACCGTCCTTCGCAAGCTCGGCATCGCGGGCGACCCCGTCACGGTGGCCACGGTCGGCGGCGTCTTCGCCGCGGGCGAGCTCGTCCTGGCGCCGCTGCGCGCAGGGCTCCTCGCCGGCGCACCTCGCGCCCGGCTGGGCCCGCCCGCCCACATCCCCGAGATCGGCGCCATCCGCCTCGCTCTCGCCGAGGGGGCGCGGTGATCGACACGCTGGCGTACGTCACGGCGATCCACGAGGCCGACCTGGAGGCCGTCCGGGCCGTCGGACGGGTCCTTCCGGAGGTCGCGCACGCCGCCGAGGCGATCGCCGCCCGTCTCGACGCCGGCGGGAAGTGGATCAACGCCGGAGCGGGCACGAGCGGGAGGCTCGGCGTCCTCGACGCGTCGGAGCTCCCGCCCACGTTCGGCGTCGCGCCGCGCCTCGTGACGGGCCTGATCGCGGGCGGGAGCGAGGCTCTCGTGAACGCCGTCGAGGGGGCCGAGGACGACGAGGCCCAGGGGGCCGAGGACGTGAAGCTGGCGGGCGTCACGTCGCGCGACGTCGTACTCGGAATCGCCGCGAGCGGCGCGACGCCGTACGTCTCCGGCGCGCTCCGGTGGGGGAAGGGGATCGGCGCCCTGACGGTCGCCCTCGTCTGCGCGCCCCTTTCGCGCCTCGCGTCGATCGCCGACCTGGCCATCGTCGTCGAAACCGGCCCCGAGGTTCTCCGCGGCTCCACCCGGATGAAGGCGGGGACGGCGCAGAAGCTCGTCCTCAACATGCTCTCGACCGCCGTCATGGCGCGGCGCGGCCTCGTCTACAAGGGCGAGATGATCGCCATGCGCCCCACGAACGTGAAGCTGAAACGGCGCGCGATCGACATCGCGGGGCGGGTCCTGGCGCTTCCGCCCGAGCCCGCTGAGCGGCTCCTCGAGAGTGCCGGCTGGGAGCTGCCCGTCGCGCTCGTCTCCGGAAGGTGGGGCCTGCCGGTGGAGAAGGCGATGGAGTGGATCGCGGCGAAGAACGGGAACGTGGCACAGGCCCTCGACGGGGAGCCGACGTGGGGCTGACCGCCACCACGGGGCTGATCGACCTCCACATCCACGGCGCCTTCGGCGTCGACGTTCTCACGGCCGGCGACGCCGACCTGGACCGCCTCGCCCTCGGCCTCGAGGAGAGAGGCGTCGAGGGCTTCGTCCCGACGCTCGTCCCGGTCCCGCTCGACGACCTGGCGCCGCTCCTCTCGCGCCTGTCGGCCTGGGTCCGCTCGCGCCGCCAGGGCGACGGACGCGGCGCGATGCCGCTCGGCATCCACCTCGAGGGGCCGTTCGTCTCGCCGAACCGGTCGGGCGCGTTGCACCGCGACGCGCTCCTCGACGGAAGCGACGCGCGACGCGTCGGTGCGTTCTTCGAGGCCGTGGGCGGTCTCCCCGGCCGCTCGATCGTCACGGTGGCGCCCGAGATCCCGGGCGGGCTCGACCTCGTTTCCGCGTTCGTGAAGCGCGGGTTTCTCGTCTCGCTCGGGCACACCGAGGCCGACGTCCCGACGCTCGACGAGGCGCTCCGGCGCGGAGCGCGGCACATGACCCACTTCGGCAACGCGATGAAGGCGCTGCACCACCGGGACCCGGGGCCCGTCGGCTGGGGTCTCCTGAATGACGGGGTGACGGTCGACGTCATCGCCGACCTCCAGCACCTCTCCCCCCAGATGCTCGCCCTCGTGAAGCGCTGCAAGGGGCCCGAGGGCTTCGTCCTGATCAGCGACGCCGCCCCCTGCGCCGGACTCCCCGACGGGGCCTACTCCGTCTGGGGCGAGACGCTCACGGTGTCGGAGGACGCCGTCCGCAACGCCTCGGGCGGCCTCGCCGGGAGCGCGGCGCTCCTGCCCGATTGCGTCGAGCGGCTCGCCGCATGCGGCGTCGCGACGACGGAAGAGGCGCGCCACGCCGCCTCGGCGACCCCGCGTCGGCTTCTCGCGTCCGGCTGATCAGACCTTCCAGTACCAGCCGCGCTTCTCGCAGTACCGGAGGACGGCCCAGCAGACCGCGAGGACCGCGAGCGCCTGCAGGTGCGAGGCGAGGTAGGGCTCTCCGACCCGCGAGAAGACCCTGTCGAAGAGGAGCTTGTGGAGGGAGACGACCTTCCCGCTGGCGACCGTCAGCTTCACGAGGCCGAGGAGCTTGGCGAGGAGGCCCGAGAGGACGAACGCCAGGAGCGGGTTCGTCCCGAACGTGAAGAGCGGGGCGAAGAGGCGCTTCACGCCGAGGAGGTCGACCACGACGAGGGCCGCGAGCAGCGAGAGGCAGGCCGCCCCCGAGGAGAAGAGGACGTAGGAGCCGGTCCAGAGCCCCTTGTTGAGGGGAAGGCCGAGCGCCTGCCATGCGAGCCCGCCGGCGACGCCGGCCGCACCTGCGAGGCCGAGCGCGACGAGGCGCGTCTTCAGCGGCGCCTTGGACGTGATGAGGAGGCCCGTGAGCGCCCCCGTCAGCGTCGTGGCGAGGGCGGTGAGGGTCGAGAGGATTCCCTCCGGGTCCCACGCCGGCTTCCAGAGGTGACCCTTCAGGAGCGCGAGGTCGAGGGCGGTCTGGAGGTTCCCCTCGAGGGTCAGGTCGTAGCCGGGGAGGAAGAGGAGGGCCGTGTGGAGGGCGAGAAGGAGCGCCGAAGCCGCTGCGAAAAAGGCCGCCCTGCGCCGCGCGGGAGCAGCGATGAGGAGGAGCGCCCCGAGGGCGTAGACCACTCCGATGCGCGGCAGGACGCCCGGGATCCTGAGGTGGAGGAGCCGATGGAGCGTGAAGGGGAATGCGGCGAGCGCCCAGCCGACGAGGACGATCGTCGCCCCCCTGCGGAGGGCGTGCCGCGCGAGCTGTGCGCGGGCGGCTCCCTGCGCGGCCCGTTTGCCGAGAGAGAGGACCGAGGCCGTGCCGACGATGAAGAGGAAGGAGGGAAAGACGAGGTCGGTCGGCGTGCAGCCGTGCCACTCTGCGTGGCCGAACGGCGGGAGGACGAAGGCCCAGCTCCCCGGGTTGTTGACGAAGAGCATTGCGGCGACCGTCGCCCCCCGGAAGAGGTCGAGGGCGGCGAGCCGGCCGGCGGGAGAAACGGTCGGTGTTACGGAAGAGGTCAGACCCCGATTCTAGTGAACCGTTCGGGAGGCGGACGTCTTATCCTTTCCACGTATGTCTGTTGCGAACGGGTTCAGCGCCCAGGGAGAGATCCTCGCGCGCGCCTTCGCCTCGGCCGACACGGCTCTCGCCCTCACCGACCCCTCCGGACGCATCACCTGGGCGAACGCCGCCTTCCACGACCTGCACGGCATCCCGGCCGGCTCCTTTCAGGATGTCCTCCTGCGCGACCTCGTCGTCTCACGCCCGGGCGCCCCCTCGCCGCTCCCGGAGTCCCTCGCCGGTGGATTCCGGGGGGTCGTGCGGCACCGCCGGCTCGACGGTTCGATCTTCCTCGCCGAGCTTTCCGTCACCCCGGTGACGGGAGGACTCGCGATCGTCGCGAGGGACGTCACGGCCGAGCGGAAGGCCGCCGCCCTTCACGACTGCCTCCTCGCCCTCCTGCGGGCCGTCCGCGAGTCGCCGGCCCCCGAGGAGCTGTTCCCGGTGGCCCACGCCCTTCTCGCCCGGCTCCTCCCGGCGCAGTGCTTCGCCGTCGTCGGCCCTGACCCCGGGACCGCGCGGGTCGAGCTCCTCTATTCGGCACCCGAACCGCTCGGAGACGACGTGAGGGAGGCGATCCGGGCCGTCACCGCACGGGTCCTGACCCTCGGGAGGCCCGTCTGCCTCGGGCCGTCGGCATGGGGGGTGGAGTACGAGGCCGGCCACCTCGCGACCGCGGTGATCCCCGGGACGTCGTGGCTCGGGGCTCCCCTCGGCGACGACCTCGGCGTCCTCGTCGTGTGGGCGTCGGGGGGTGCCGAGCACGACGAGGCCGACGCGGAGCTCCTCGGGACGCTCGCCCCCCCGGTGGGGCAGGCGATCCAGCGAGGCCGCGACGAGGCGCGACGCCGGTCCGAGCTCCTGGAGAAGACCGCTCTCATGGACGCGCTGTCCGACGCCGGGCAGGCGCTCGTGACACTTCGCGACGGCTTCGTGGTCCACGCCAACGATGCGGCGGTCCGCTTCGTGGGGACGACGCGGGAGGAGCTCGCCGGGCGGCGCCTCCTCCTCGAGGTCGTCCCCCCCTCCGAGCGGCCCCGCCTGGCCCGTCTCCTCGCCTCACCGTCGCCCGAATCCTTCGAGACGGCGCTGACCCTCCCGGACGGGCAGAGGCGGGAAGTGCAGATGGCCATCCGTGCCGTCGACCTCCCGGAGGGCCTTCTCCAGCTCGTCGTTTTCCACGACGTGACGACCCTGGTCACGTCCGCCCGCACCGACTACCTGACCGGCCTCCCGAACCGCCGTGCCACCGAAGAGGCTCTCACGCGCGAATGGGAGAGGCTGCGCCGCCGCTCGGGGGCCTTTGCGCTCTCGCGGGGCGAGGCCACCGAGACCCAGCCTTCCCCTCCCCTCTCGGTCGTCATGATCGACATCGACGACTTCTCCGTCTTCAACGACAACCACGGCCACCACACCGGAGACGAGATGCTCCGCAGGACGTCGCTCGTCCTGCGCGCCGCCCTCCGCTCGTGCGACCTCGTCGGCCGGTGGGGGGGAGAGGAGTTTCTCGCCATCCTCCCCGACACCGACGCCGAAGGCGCCGCGATCGTCGCCGAGCGGATCCGTCACTCCGTCGAGGCCGACGCCTTCTACGACGTCCCGCGCTTTCCGCCGGCAGCGGCGGCGGCCGCCGAGCACCTCCGGCTGCAGGTCACGATCAGCCTCGGCGTCGCGACCGCCGTTCGCCCGGCCTCGCCGAAGCCCGACGAAGTCGTTCGCCGGGCCGATGCCGCGCTCTACGAGGCGAAGACGACCGGAAAGAACCGCGTCGCTCTTGCGGCGCCCGAGGAAGCGCCCGCAGCGTGAGAAGCGGCCCCGTCGCGGCGCTAGCGGCGATCGTCCCGCTCCTCGCCTCCTGCGCGACCTCCCCGCCCCGGGACCTGCGCGTCTTTCCATCGTCGGAGCCGCTCGCCCGGCGCGTGGCGCGGCACGCGGAGGAGAGCGGCGCGCGGATGGGGGTCGTCGCCCTCCACGTCGAGAGCGGCCGCGAGCTCCGTTGGCGTGACACCGAGACGTTCGAGGGGGCGAGCATCGTCAAGCTCGCCCTCCTCGTCGAGGCGCTCGCGAGGAGCCGCGAAGGAACGCTGGAGCTGTACGAGCGGTGGCCGGTCCCTCCCGGCGCCGTCGCCGCCGGCTCGGGCGTCCTCGACGAGTTCGGGCCGTGGCTCGCGCCGACCCGGCGCGACCTGATGCGGCTGATGATGGCGCTCTCGGACAACACCTCCGCAAACCACTTCATCGACGCCTTCGGCACCGAGGCCGTGAACTGCCGGATGGCCGAGATCGGCCTCGCGGGGATCGAGCTCGTCGGGAGGATCCCGGACCTCGGGTCTCCCGAGGAGAACGCGCCGTGGGAGCCCCTCGGACGGATGACCCCGCGCGACACCGCCGAGCTCTGGCGACGGGCCGCCACGGGAGCGCTCCTCGACAAGGAGTCGAGCCGTCTCGCGATGAGTCTCGCCGCCAACCCGCGGACGGCGAACCGGATCCCGCGTCTCCTCGCCTCGGGGCCCGGCTTCGCGTGGGCGGGCAAGACCGGCACGATGAGCGGCGTGAGGGCCGACTCCGGGGTCCTCACGACGCCGAAGGGGACGTTCGTCTTCGCGATCTTCGCCGACCGCATACCGGGCGGCGGCGCTCTGGCGGCGAACAACGCCATGGGGGAGATCGCCAGGGAGATCGTCGACGCGTGGTCGAAGGACCTCCCGGACCGTCCCCCGATCGACCTCTCCGAGGAGCGCCCGCGCCAGCCGGCCCTGCCCAGGGTGGAGCTGACGCCGCTCGAGGCCCGCGCCGGCGGGCCGAACCTCGAACGCGTCTACCGCGGCGCCGACCGTCTCTTCTGGGAGCTGTGGGAGAAAGCGGGCGGAAACCTCGCGGACGCCTGCCTCGTCCCGATGCCGAACTCCTCCTGGGACGGGTGGCTCCCCCGGATGATCGAGCCGCTGACGTCGCTCGTCCTCCACCACACGGCGATGGAAGACGACGAGTCGTGCATCTCCTTCTTCCTGGAGCCGTCGAGCTTCGTCTCCTCGCACTTCCTCGTCGGGCGGGACGGGCGCCTCTACCAGTTCGTCTCGCTCGAGCACCGGGCGTTCCACGCGGGGGCCTCGTACCTCCACGGCCGCTCGGTCCTGAACCGGAGCTCGGTCGGCGTCGAGATCACCGGCGACGGGAACCGGGTTCCCTTCACGCGCGCACAGATCGAGACCGTCGCGAGGCTCACCGGCGTCCTGACGGCGCAGCTCGGCCTCGAGGTGCCGTGGATCGCCGGGCACCAGCACGTCGCCCCGGGCCGCAAGAACGACCCGGGCGCGCTCTTCCCGTGGAACGAGGTCGTTCGGCGCGGCCTCGCGCTCGCGGAAGAGCTCCGCCCGTTCGTCCCGCCGCCGGCGGACGCAATGCCCTGAGGAATCGTGGAAGGCCGGACGGGAGGCCGTGCGAGGATGAGCGCCCGAATGATCCCGACCGATGCCATTCCACCGCGGCTGCGGGAGGACGTTGCCGTCGCCGCGCCCCCGCGCGTGACCGTCGTCATTCCCACCTTCAACTGGAGCACCGTCCTGCCGTTCTCGATCGGGACCGCGCTTGGCCAGACGGTTCGCGACATCGAGGTCCTCGTCGTCGGAGACGGGTGCACGGACGGTTCGGAGGCGACCGTTCGTGCGATCGACGACCCGCGCGTCCAGTGGATCAACCTCCCACGCAACTCGGGCCACCAATCGGCCCCGAACAACGAAGGCCTGCGCCAGGCACGGGGGGACCTGATCGCCTACCTCGGCCACGACGACCTCTGGCTGCCGCACCACCTCGCGCTCGGAGTCGAAGCCCTGGCGGGAGAGGCCGCTCTCTCGTACGGCATCACGGCCGCGGTGCGCCCGAACGGGACCGTTCAGTTCATGCCGCCCCGGTTCGATTACCGTCCGGGGGCCTGCCCGCCCCCGAGCTCGATCGTCCACCGGCGCGCGATGACGGAAGCCATCGGAGGCTGGCGGCCGGCCGCGGAGCTCCGCGAGGCGCCCGACCCCGACCTGTGGCGCAGAGCGCACGCGGCCGGGTATCGGTTCGCGTTCGTTCCGAGACTCTCGGCGATCAAGTTCCCCGCGCAGTGGCGACGGGACGCCTACCGCATCCGGGCGTGCGACGAGCAGGCGGACTGGTTCCGGCGTATCCGGGAGGAGCCGAACCTCGAGGCCATCGTTCTCGGCCGTCTCGTCGAATCGGCCGGCGGCGCATCGGCCCTCCGGCTCCTGCGCTATTCCGACCTCCTGAGGGAGGTCGTCTCCGAGGCGGTCGAGCGGGTCCGGATCCGCCTTTCGGACCAGTCGCCGGCCGTCTTCTTCGGCGCCGGGAAGGGCGCACGGCTCGACGCATACCGGAGATTCAAGGGCCTGCCCCCGGCCGACACCCGCGTTCACGATGAGGCGGATGCCCCGAAAGAGAGTGGAAAGGAAAAGGACCCATGTTGAAAGGCGCAGTCAAGGACGGTCAGCAGGTCACCGAGGAATGGGCGAAGCTCGTGGACCTCATCGAGGGAGTCCACCTCCACGAGGTCCGCCACGTTCCTCGAGACCACGGGATCATCACCGAGGTTTTCCGCCCCCAGTGGGACCCGACAGGGCTCCCGGTCGTCCACATCTACCAGTCCCGTCTCTTCCCGGGCGCGATCGGGGCCTGGAGCTGTCACGCGAAGAACGTCGACCGGCTCTTCATCAACCAGGGGCACGTCAAGGTCGTCCTCTACGACGGACGTGAGGAGAGCCCGACGCGCGGCCGATTGAACGAGCTCCACGTGGGCGATGCGCGCCCGACGCTCGTCGTCCTCCCGACGGGCGTCTGGCACGGACTCCAGAACCTCGGCGCCTCCGACGCTCTGATGCTCAACATGCCGAGCAACGCCTACGACTACCAGGACCCCGACCACTACCGGCTCCCGTTCGACACACCCGAGATCCCCTACGTCTGGTCTCGCCGGGAGAGCGAGCGCCTGCGCGGGAAGTAGGACCAAAGACCCGGGAAGGACCAGGGCCCGCCGTCTCAGACCGGCACGACCCCGAGCCCCGGCCCGGAAGGAAGGTCCCATCGGCCATCCTTCAGGACGAGCCCCTTCCACGGGTCGTTCGCGACGAGGAGGTTCCCGTCCAGGTCGAGCCAGTCGTAGAGGGGCGCGACCGCGACGGCGGCCGCAATGCCGAGGGAAGACTCGATCATGCAGCCGAGCATCAGCTTGAAACCGAGCGCGCGTCCGAGGGCCGCGAGCTCGTAGGCCCGCGTGATGCCGCCGCACTTGGCGAGCTTGGCGTTCACGCCGTCGAAGAGGCCGACGAGGGACGGGACGTCCTTCACGTGGAGGACCGACTCGTCCGCCACGAGCGGGAGGACCGATCCCGCCTTCACCGCCTTCATCTCGGCGTTCTTCGCGACGGGGAGCGGCTGCTCGACGAACTCGATCCCCATCGTCTTCAGCCAGGCGATCTTCGCAAGCGCCTCCTCCGCGGTCGTCCACCCCTCGTTCGCGTCGACGCGGATCGGCTTCTGCGTCACCGAGCGGATCGCCGCGACGTTCGTCTCGTCGCCCGGGAGGCCCACCTTCACCTTCAGGAGCGGGTAGGGCTCGGCCTCCCTTACCTTTTCCTTCATCACCTCGGCCGTGTCGATGCCGATCGAGAACGTCGTCTGGGCCATCCGTCCAGTCGGGACGCCGAGGAGCTTCCAGACGGGCTGGCCGACCGCCTTCCCTTTCCAGTCCCAGAGCGCCATGTCGAGCGCGGCGACGACCTGCGAGTCGCCCCCGGCCACCGCCTCGGCCCGCTCGAGCCACGCGAGGTGTTCCCACGGGGAAAGCCCCGCGCAGGCCGCCTTCACCTTCGCGAACGCCGCTTCGCCGCTTTCCCAGCTCTGCCCGTAACGCTTGTTCGCCGCGGTCTCGCCATAGCCGGTGATGCCGGCGGACGCGAGCGTCAGGAGTCCGTTCTTCTTCTCGTCCGAGGAGCTGCGCGAGATCGTCCAGGTGTGCCGCAGCTTCAGGAGCATCGGCTTGAGGTCGAGCGTCACGCCCGTCGCGGCCGCGGCCTTCGGCGTCGCCGCCGAGGCGATGGAGGGAAGGAGAGCGGAGGCGGCGAGGGTCCCTGAGACGGCGAAGAGGTCGCGGCGCGTGAGGGGCGTGGTCATGCGACGAGGCTACGCCCGAAACCTCTTACGTTCCATGCGGTAGATACGCCCCCGAGGTAGGCCGGGAGACGCAAGAAACGCAAGGGAATCCGGGTCGGTCGCCACCGTCGCCACCTCCGGGCAAGCGGAGGAGAGGAGGCCCAGCTTGACCGAGACCCTCACCGCCGAAATCACCGCACCCGGCAAGGCGCCCATCCGCGTGACGCTCCGAGGCAAGATCGCCGCCGCCGTCCGGAGCCTCGCCGCATCGGAAGGTATCCCCCTCGGCGACGCCGTCCGGAAACTCCTCGTCGAGGGATACCGGATCGTCACGGGTAACGACCTCGGAGGCCGGAAGTGAGCGACCTCCGACTCGTCCGCATCCCCTCCGGCCTCTGGTCTCTCGTCGCCGTCCCCGACTCGCAGCACGAACCGTTCAAGGTGCGCGCCGCCGTCCGCGAGGACCGCCACGAACTCCGCCGCGTGCCCCTCCTGGCCGCGTTTCATGTCGCCGGGATCGTCGGCGAGGCCGTCCGATGATCACCACCCTCTCCGAGGTGAACATCCTCGTCCGCGACCTCGCCCGCGCCCTCCGCCGCCACATCGAGGACGAGGCGAAGCGCGCCGGCGTCGCCCCGTCCGCTCTCTGCCCCTGCCACTCCGACGAGCTCGCCCGCGCGGCCGCGTTCCTCGACGACGACGAGGACCCGGAGCCGGTCATGGACGAGGCCGGCGAGCCGTGGGCCGTATGAGCAGCCCCACCCTAGACCAGCGGATCGGCGCCGCGATCCTCGACGACGACCTCGTCAGCGAAGCCCTCGACGCCTACGCCGCAGAGTACGGATGCGACCTCCCGACGTGCGCGGTCCACCTCGTCAAGCTCGCCCTCACGCGGCCGGACATCGGCTATCTCGGCACCCGGCAAGTCACGGAGTTTGTCGCCACTCCGAAGCTGGAAAAGCTCCGCGCCGGCCTCGCGCCACAGCCCGCCGCGCCCGTCGTCGCCGAGCAGAAGGCCGGGGAGACGGTCATCCCCTTCCCGAAGGCGCCACGTCGCGCCCGTCGAGAGGCCCCAACCGTGTGAATCTTCCGAGGAGGACGGCGGCCGGGAGTCATGACCCGGCCGAAGCGGGACCGCTTGCTCCCCCGCGTCCGTCCTCCTCGGTTTCTATGGAGCAGGCAGGAGCAAGCGAATGGACGACGACAAGAGACAGCGACGACGGCAGGCAATAGACAGGCAGATCAGGGAGGCCGAGGCCGAGGGAATCGACGTACTCGCGCTCCTGGCCCATGCCATAGATGCCGAGTCCCGTCTCCGGACATGGCGAGAAGAGGCCGGAGTCCGCGACGAGAGCGCCCTAAGTCGCAAACTGGAGGACCTCATCAAGCCCGGCGGTCCGTTCACTCCGGCCGGCGCCGCGTTCAACTCCCCCACATTTCGATCCGTGCTACTTGACCTCTGGGATCACGCCGAGCGTGGCGCCCCGAAACGGTCGGACGGCGTCCGTCCGCTGGCCCGTCTCGAAGCCGTCGCCGACGCCTTCCCCCACACGACGCCCGCCCGCGTGAAGGCTAGGCAGAGGAAGACACGGCACCGAGAACTCGTCCTCTCTGAGGTGCGCCGCCTCGCCGACGAACTCCAACGGCTGTACCACCTCAAGCGCCCGACGGCCGCGACGATCCGTCGCCTCGACGATCTCCGGTTTCTGAGCGAGGACGGCTACTGGTGCCACTTCGATCCGGTGCTGCTCCTCGACTCCGTGCGCCGAATCAAGGAGCAGAACACGGGCGGAAAACCCGCGTTTCAGCGGAAGGCCGCCGCAATGCTGGAGCTAGATGCCGAGCGGCTCGAACGGTTCAAGGACGGCGCAAAGAAGCGGAGAAAGAGGGGACAACGTTGAAGCACGTCCCCTGTACCGATTGGGCCTACCCGCCGACCCTTAGGGCCGAAAGGAGGCACACCGAATGCCCAGACCGAAGAGCGACAAGACGACCCGAGACCGCAGCCGGCGGCCGGCGGCTATCGCCCCCGTTTTCGTTCGCCGGAACGACCTCGCGCGGATCACGTCCCTTACCGAGGGTCATCTCCGCCAGCTCGCCGACCGAGGAGACGGGCCGCCGTTTGCCCGGATCGGGAAGGTTGTTCTCTACGAGCTCGAACCTGCACTCGCATGGTTTCGCCGCAACACGACGACCGCCGCCTAGAAGGAGAAGACGAGATGTCGACCAGCACTGAGGCCCAGAGACGAGTAGAGCGGCCCTGGCCGGCCGCCCAACTCACTACCAGTGACATCAACCGCGCAAAGCATAGCACCAGAGACCAGCGCCGCGCCGCCCTCCTTTCGGCGATGTCCGGCGCGCCCGTCCTCAGCTTCTCCGACGGCCTTTCCCGGCTCCGCGGCCGCCTAGACGCCCTCCTCCTCGCCGAGAACCCCGACCAGATCCGCGAGGCCCGCGCTTGGGGAGAGAGGGCGGTGTCTTGAGTCCCCTCGCCCGCTTCCTCGCCGCCCTTGAGTCCAAGGGATGCCGTGGCAGGAACTCGGCGTGGCAGTGCCCCGCCCATGAGGACCGAAGCGCGAGCCTGTCCGTTACGGAAGGCCAGGACGGCAGGGTCCTCGTCATGTGTCACGCCGGCTGCGAGGTCGGAGCCGTCGTCGACGCCCTCGGCCTGGAGATGACCGACCTTTTCCCCGAGGGAGAGAAGCCCAAGGCCGGGAAGAAGAAACCTCGGATCGTGACGACGTACCCCTACGTCAACGAGGCGGGTCAGCTTGAATACGAGGTCGTCAGGTACGAGCCGAAGGGCTTCAGGCAGCGGCGCCCAGATCCCAAGGGAAAGGACGGATGGAGCTGGAACCTCAATGGCTGCAGGCGGGTCCTGTACCGCCTCCCCGAGGTCATCGACGCCATACACACCGGCACCCGGATCTTTCTTCCCGAGGGTGAGAAGGACGTCGACAACCTCCGAGCCGTCGGATTTCGAGCGACGACACACGCCGGAGGCGCCAAAAACTGGAAACCCGACTGCTACGTCGAGACGCTGCGCGGCGCCCGTGTCGTCGTCCTGCCCGATGGCGACGAACCCGGCCGCGCACACGGCAGGGAGGTCGCACAGAGCCTGCGCGGTGTCGCCGCAGACGTGCGAGTCCTGAACCTGGGCCGGCAAGGTGTAAAGGATGTGTCCGACTGGTTCGCCGCCGGCGGCACACGGGAGCAGCTCGAACAGCTCGCGGCTGAGGCGCCCACGGCCGACGCACTCGCCGCACTCGACGGGGCGGAACTCCTCGACACCGTCGCCCGGTTCATCCGTCGATTCGTCGTCGTCACGCCTCAACAGGCGCAGATCATCGCCCTCTGGATTCTCCACACCTACGCTTTCGAGGCCGCCGACCAGACGCCCTATATGGCGATCATTTCGGCGGAGAAACGGTGCGGAAAGACACGGCTACTTGAGACCATCGGCGTCCTCGCCCGCGAGCCGTGGCACGCCGTCCAACCTTCCGAGGCGGTCCTGTACCGGAAGATCGAGCGAGACCAACCGACCCTCCTCCTCGACGAGACAGACGCCCTTTTCGCGCAGAAGGGAAATGACAGGACGGAGGCCGTCCGCGCACTCTTGAACGCTGGCAGCCGTCGCGGTGCCACGGTGTCCCGGTGTCTGAACTCTGGAGAGGACCTCGTCGATTTCGAGGTCTATTGCCCCAAGGCACTGGCGGGCATCGGATCTCTACCGGAGACCGTCGGCGACCGCTCGATCCTGATCGAGATGCGGCGCAAGAAGAGATCCGAGACCGCCGAGCGATTCCGCCTCCGGGATGTCGAGGCGGAGGCGGGTCGAATCAGGGAACACCTTGAAGCATGGACCGCGTCCCGGATCGACCGTCTCAAGACGGCGCGCCCGTCCCTGCCGCCGGAACTCGGCGACCGTGCTGCAGACGGTGCCGAACCCCTGCTAGCCCTTGCCGATGCCGCCGGCGGGTCCTGGCCCCGGATCGCCCGTGAGGCCGTAGTAGCCCTTGCCGGTGAGCGCACCGAGGACGACGACTCCGACGGCGTCCAACTCCTCGCCGATGTCCGGCGGGTCCTCGCGCAGTACGTCAGGACGGATGGACAGCTCGGAACCGCGAAGCTCATCCGGTGGCTCGCCGACCTCGACGGCAGCCGGTGGAAAAGGTACGGCCCAGGTCGAGACGAACTCGACGCGCGGGACCTCGCCCGACTCCTCCGGCCCTACAGCATCAAGCCGAAGCTGGTCAGGCCGGCCGGAGGCGAACCGTGCCGGGGATACAACGTCGCCGACTTCGCAGATGCCTTTGAACGGTACCTCGCCGACATCAAAGAGGATTCCGACGGGTCCGCCCCCTCCGTTACATCCGTTACTCCGTTACAACCCGCTAATGGTGCGGGTCCAGACGTAACGCGGGACCCGTTACAACATCCGTTACACCCCGGAAAGCCGAAGCGGACCGGGTCCTGTACCGGAGACCATGCCGGACCTTGTAACGGGTCCTGTAACGGATGCCCTGTTACGAATCGGAGCGACAACGGAGCGGGTTGTAACGGTGTAACGCCTGTAACGGTACAGGTGGACGCGACGGAAGACGCGGAGGAGGTAGCTTGAACGCCTCCGAGATCGTCTCCGCCGCCTCAGCCATCGGTGTCCGGCTTCTGGTCAGGGACGGGAAGATCCTCGCCGAGCCGTCCGGCCTCCTCCCCGACGACCTCAGAGCCGAGATCCGGGAGCAGAAATCCGACCTCGTCCAGAGCCTCGCGCCTCCCGCCTGCTACCGCTGCGGCACCCCTGTCGCCGCTCCGAACGACCTCCTCTGCCAGCCCTGCTACGTCGCCCGTCGCTCGCCTGGTCGGGTCCTCCCGTTCGATCCCGGCCGCCGTCGCCGGACCGAGGCCCGCCTAGCCGTGACGCGGTGCAAGCCCTGCGGCGGGTCATGGTGGCGGGTTTACCCGAACGGCGACGCCGAATGTGAACCCTGCCGCCGGGAAAGGGCCGCTACCACTGACACCCGGACAGATGGCGCCCCTGCCGCCGGAGGTGCCCGGTGACGCACTTCCTCCGGCAGCTTGTCCGCCTCCTCGTCGCCGCCCTCTCCCTCGTCGCCGGAGGTGCCCGTTGACGCGCGACGAGCTCGCCCGCGACCTTGAGATCGTGACGACGACCCTCGTCCTCGCACTCGGCGCTCTTGAGCGCCTCACCGACGACCTCCGCCGTCCCGAGGAGGAACAGGTCCCCGCCCCCTCGGTCAGGCCCGCCCCGGACAGGACGGAGACCTAGACCCCATGAGCCGCAACGCAATGAACGCAACGAACGAAACCCAACTAACCCGATAGGAGAAACAGGAAATGGCCCGACCCGCAGCCAAGATCGAAAAGGAAATCTCCCGCCTCGAAGAGATCGAAAGCCGACTCGCGCACGACGAGGACGAGGCCAACCGAAAGCTCGCCGAACTCTCCGCCGCGATGGTGCCGGCCATGGCGAAGGACGACAGCGCCGAGGCGGACCGCATCGAGCGCGAGGCACAGGCCGCCGATAGCAAGCGCACGTCCGCCGCACGCCGCCGGGACAGCGTCCGACAAGCCATCGGCCTAATGAAAGACGAGCTGGAAGCCGTCCGCACCGGCGACACGATCCGGGCCGCTCGCCGCCGTTTCGACGCCGAAGAGTCTCGCTTCGATGCCTTCCGCCGGGAGCTGCACGACGGAATCAAGCAAGCCTCAACCGCCCTCGGCGGGATGCATCTCGCCCACGCCGGAGCGCAGGCAGCGGCCGACGAGCTGGTCGAACTCGGCGAGGAGCGGCCGGGTCTCTACGCCTACCCCGTGAAGTGGGCCGGCGTGAACCTCCAGCGGCTCCGCGACGAGGCAACCGAACAGGCACTCATCGCCGCACAGGCGAGCAGCCCGGAATTCAGATGGGCCGTTGAGATCGGCGCCGCCGTCCCGACGGTCAGCTAGACGAAAGGAACCCGAGATGAGCGACGACACCCCGACCCCCGACCCCTACGCCCAGCGTGCCGCCTACCTCGCCGCGATGCCGGAGGCGACCTGGGAACACGTCATGGCGGAAGGCCCCGGTGTTTTCAACGCGATCCGCCGCGACTTTCCCGAGCGAGCGCAGGCACTCGAACAGGCCGACGCCCGATGGAAGCGCGCCGGAAAGCCCGCCGCGATGCTCCGGACCTCGCCGCCCGCGACGGTCCCGACCCCGCGCCCCGAGCCGGTGCCGGTCCCCGTCACCGTGCCGGACCCCTCGGAAATCAAGTCGGTCCGCGACCTCCTCGCGCGCGGCGCCGTCGCCCTCCACGCCTTCAAGCAGACCTACCCGGCCGAATTCGCCGCCCTCCCGACCTCAAGCCCTCGACCGTAGCCCCGTCGATTCACCGCGCACAGCGCACCAACCGAAAGGAATCACGATGCCTACCACCGTCGAAACGAACTATGCCGCCTACCTCGTCCAGTCCGCCGCCCTCAAGAAGAGCATCAGCGAAGGCACCCACACCGCCCTCAGCGGCCCCGATCTCGCCGCCGTCGCCGCCCTCGCCGAGGAGATCGCCGCGAAGTCCGCCGACCCCATCGGCATCCTTCTCGACGCCTGGACCTCCCCCCGCCACCAGACCGGCAGCAATCGGAACTACGTCATCCCCGGCGACATCGTCGGCGGCTGAACATGGGCGACGACAACCTCCCCCGTCCCGCTGACCCGCCCCGCGTCAGCACCTTCAACGACGTTCTCGCACTCGGTGTTCTCGGAGCCGACAGGTTCCGGAAGGCGTACCCCGACGACTACGCGCGGCTTCAGAGAGAGCACTTCGCCCGATTTGAGGTCCCCCCAAGCGCCCCCTCGCGTCTCCGGACGTTCGAATAACGCCGTAAGGCAACGACAGCGCACAGCGCAGAAGGACATCCACCCATGGCCATCACCGCCGAAAACCTCGCCGCTTACAAGGAACTGCAGGGCGGCCTTTCCTACCGAATCGTTCACGGCACCTTCACGGACTATTCGATCGACGAGGCCGCCGCCATCGCCGCACTCGTCGCCGAGATGCCCGCCGAGAAGCGGAACGCCCTCGGGGCGCTCCTCGCCGCCTACGAGCGCGCCTCCACCATCCCCGGCGTCGATCTCCGCGACGGCAGGGTCTGACGTGCCGACCCGCACCCGGTCCGGTCTCTCGAAAGCCCAGGTCAGAGAACCGGGCCGGGTCGCGGCCCCCGTCGAGACCCGCCGACTCGGCGACCTCGTCCCGGCCGACTACAACCCGCGCACCATCTCGAAGGCAGCGCGCGAACGGCTGAGGTCGTCTCTACGAACCTACGGCCTCGCCAGCTCCTTGACCTTGAACACCCGCACGGGTCGACTCGTCGGCGGACACCAGCGGCACGCCGTCCTCCTCGAAGAACTCGGCCCGGATGCCGAGGTGCCCGTCTCCCTCCTCGACCTCTCCGAGCGCGAGGAAGAGGCGCTCAACATCACGCTCAACCGGGAGGACCTCGCCGGGAGCTGGGATGACTCGAAGCTGGGAGAACTCCTCGACCGTCTCCGCGCCGACGCCCCGGACCTCCTCTCGTCTCTCCACCTCGACGAATGGGGACGCCTCGAAGCCCTCGATGCCGAAGTCCTCGCGCGGCGGATCGCAGGCGAAACGGAACCCGCGACGACGGCAACCGACGAGGAGCGCGAGGCACTCGCCGACCGTCTCGCGGGACACGTCCGGCGGATACCACTCTCCCGCTTTGATCGCGCGTTCGCCGTCCTCCTCCCGCTCCGGCGAGGGACGCGGGTCCTCGTCCTCGCCGATCCCGCGTTGAGCGACTTCGCGGCGGAGGCGCAGCGCGCCGCCGAGATCGGCGACCCGTCGCCGCTGACCTCCCTCGGCCGGCGCCTCCTCGAAGCGGACATTCCCGAGGAGCCGATCCGATGAGGCAGGCCGTCCGCATCCTCCGGGCCGC
>Ga0209573_1000576_pt1 | contig 74180 bp, 62 predicted proteins | sample TNRBio252014_DNA_FD_185870 | JGI IMG/M metagenome (GOLD analysis project Ga0209573, IMG submission 185870) | Wastewater treatment Type I Accumulibacter community from EBPR Bioreactor in Madison, WI, USA - TNR Reactor_6/25/2014_ DNA (SPAdes)... | ecosystem: Engineered > Bioreactor > EBPR >...
GGTGTATCACCCTTGGGTGGTTTCGGATACGGTGGGCTGGACCTTGGTGAGCGGCAGTTTCGTGGCCGATAGCGCCTACCAGTACCTGATGATCGGTAACCATTTTGATAACAGCATCACCGATACGATCCACTTTGCCCACTACGCGTGGCTGCCCAAGGCGTACACCCTCATCGACAATGTGTGCGTGTCCACCGATCCATTGGGCTGTCCAATGGCATCGGGTGTAGTGGAGGTTACTGCGCCGGATGTCGTGCTATGGCCCAACCCGGCCGTGGATTTGATCCAAGTTGCAGGCCGGGGCATGCAGGCAAGGGCAATGATCATGGATCCGTTGGGCCGAAGGATCTGGCAGGGTAACCTTATCGGAGAAAGCTGGCGATTGGATGTGGGGACTTGGCCAAGGGGCAGCTACGTGCTTCGCATGGAAGAGGCGGAACTCCATCGTTCGTTCAAGTTCGTGTTGACCGAGTAGCAGAGGTTCGTCGCTGCCCTGCTCTTCGTTGGTAGTGGCGAACGGAATCCGGTCTTTCGAGAGAACCAAAACCGAATGACCATGAAGACGACAAAAATTTTACGGCCATCATGGGTGGCCTTCTGATTGCTGGCGGCCATCTGGGGGCATGCCCAAGTGACAACACCCAGCAATAGTCCATTTTCAGGCGATTACGTGGGTTGCGATGGTGGTACCACGTTCCCCTTGGAAGTGCGCCACAACGGCAACTACCCGATCCAGTGGTATACGGACAGTCTGCAACGCATGCAGTTGTACCCGAACGTATCACCGGTGATCAACGGTTATCCGGCCCTGCCGCGCAACGGCTCGCTGGTCTTGAGCAACCTCGATGCCGGCTTCGCACCGGCGCGGGTTCCTTTCAGCCGGTTGCACCTGATCGATGTGGGGGGCAACACGAACGCGAACTTCATCGCAGCGGAGGTCGGCTTCCGCTCCTGGATGCGGAATGGGGTCACCTTCACGGGCAATAGCGATCAGAGCTACATCGGTGCGAAGTACGGTGTGAACGAGTCGGGGGCACAGCTTGCGGACGTTACGGACATGGTGTTGCAGTGGAGCAACGACGTTCCTGGGGAGTATGGCCCGGATCGGCTGCGTTTCCTGTATACGGCGGATAGGGTGGTTGGTAGTACACACGGGAGCAACAGCGAGGAAGGTCTGGAGGCCATGCGCTTCACGCCCATCGATACTGCTACGATCAATGCCGGTCTGGGCGATTTCCACCGAGGCAACATCCTCGATTCGGTGAACGTGAACGAACCCACCGAGCGGCTGGATATCCTCAACGGGAGGCTGCGGATCCGGGAACTACCCACCACCGCTTCCAACGATGCGGTGAGCAAGTACATGGTGGTGGACAACACCGGCGTGGTGCATTGGCGCAACTTGCCGGCTGCGGCCACGCCGGGGTGTGAGTGGAGCAGCTACCTGCCCACCAAACACGTGCGTAGCGGGATCGGCAACCCGGGCACCGGAGGCTCTTGTCCCGACCGGGAGTGGCTGTACAACATCGGTGATCCCAATACACTGACCGCGAAGCTGAACCTTTACCAGAACAGCAACGAACGGGATCTTCAAACCGCCTTGAATGTGCGCATGGTCACGAACCCTGCCAATACATTGGAGAACTACGGAATACGATGTACCGTGGACCCGGCGAACAACCAGAGTTCCATAGCCTCGCATGGGATATGGTCACGGCTTAATGATCCTTCAGGTTCCTATGGGAACGGGGTCTATGGCACGACCACGAAAGCGAACATCTCGCCTGTGACCGACATGTCCGGCGTCCGAGGGAAAGCCGTGGTGGGAGCAACGGGTTCGGCAGCCACGGTGCATGGAACATTCGGTGAGACGAGCATATCCGGTCCAACGACCATCTCCAGAGGTGCGTCCGGTCTTTCAAACCTCGCGTACTACGGGACGCCCATCGGGGAGTCGACGGGTGTGCGGGGTGATTCCAAGACATTCGGGTCCAGGGTGACCAACGCTTTTGGTGGTTATTTCTGGTCCTACATGGCGAGTGGCCAGATCGGGAGTGGATACGGTGTTTACGGGCGCTCGAACAATGCTTCCGGTACACTCACCAACAGTTATGGTGTGTCAGGCTATGCATCGGGTGGCAGCTTCAATGCGGCTATCCACGGAGTAACACCGGATACGGTTGGCGATATGTGGGCGGGATACTTTGTGGGGAAGGTTGGAATTTCGAGCAACCTTCACGTGGCTGGGAACGTGTATTCGACCTCCGATGCGTCGCTGAAGACCAACATCGAGGACATCACGAATGCGTCGGCACTGATCGGGTCGCTACAGCCGAAGACCTTTGACTTCATTCCACAGCAGCACCCGCACCTGCTCATGCCACAAGGACGGCAATGGGGCCTGCTGGCCCAGGACCTCCAAGAGGTGATCCCGGATCTGGTGGAACGGGTGCCGGTCCCGGCCGTGTATGATAGTACGGGTGCGATGACCGCAGAGGCGACTGCTCACTTGGCGGTGAACTACAATGGTTTGATCCCCGTCCTGATCGCGGCGATGAAAGAGCAGAACGCGCGGATCGATCACCTCGAACAAACCCTCGCCGCCTGCTGCACCAACCCCGATGGCGGTCGCATGCTCGATCAAGGGCTGGGCCAGCCGAGTGAACTGGATGGCAGCCTCAACGGCAACGAGAAGCTCCGCATCCAGCCCAACCCCTTCAACGAGCGCACCACGGTGTTCTACCGCGTGGAGCAAGCTGGCCGCGCCCAACTGCTGGCCAACTGCGCCGATGGCAAGGAACTACGTGTGTTGCAAGAGGCCATTTTGGAGGCCGGTAGTTACCAATACGAGTGGAACACGGCCGATCTGGCGCCGGGCGTGTACTACGTAACGCTACTGCTCGATGGCCAGCCGGTGGTGAAGACGTCTTTGTCCCGCCTCAGCGGGAAGGCGGTGAAGGTGGGGCGGTAGGGCACCGTTTGTTCCGCAACGCCCGGCGAACCGCACTTCGCCGGGCGTTATACCATTTACGCATTCAATGGCGGCCAAAGGTGCGCAGCTATTTTTCTGCGGGACGATACGAAGAGGCTGTTGCGTAGCGGGGCCTACGGAGCGGCCTCTTCGGAGTTGTCATGCGGGTAAAGAGCCAGCAGATCGGCCGATCATGAATGCGTAAATGGTATTATGCCATTTCGCAATGGAAGGGCACTCAAGGATGCGCACCTGATATTCCGCAGGGCAAGGCGTGTGGCTCGTTGCGGAGCGGGGTCTACGGAACGAGCCACAGGGTGAAGCCACGCAAGAAAAGGGCAAGCAGATCGGCCGATATTGAATGTCCAATTGGTATCAGCCCGCGCACATCAATGAACGGACGCGACCCGCCATCACCGTCCTCGCCACCCTCTCCTCACGTACACGCATCACCTCAACGCACCAGGTTCACATGCCCCACCTGTTCGTGTATGCCTCCGGTCACCTCCTTCGCACGCACCTTCCACACGTAGGTATCGATCGGGGCATCCTGTCCACCACAGCGCCCATCCCAACGAGTAGCCATGTCGGCCGTGCTCCAGATCAAGGTGCCCCATCGGTTGAAGACATCGAGTTCGAGTTCCACGATGTCAACGCCCCAGGCGCCGAAGGCATCGTTGTACCCATCGCCGTTCGGGGTGAAAGTGTTCGGGATGAAGAGACGACCAGGGATCAGCACCGTGACCTCATCGGTGGTGATGCAGCCGTTGACATCGGTCAGGGTCACCGTGTAGGTGGTGCTTTGTTGTGGTTGCGCAACCGGTGTCGCCGAGGTGCTATCGGATAACGAACCTGCCGGGGCCCAAACGAAGCTGCCCTCCCCAACGGCCTGTAGTTGGGCCATGCTACCGAGTTCGATCACCTGGTCCCAATAGGCCGTGACCGCATGTGTTGGATGTATTCCCAACTGCACCTGTGCCTGGGCCACACAGCCCAGCTCGTCGGTGATGGTCACCGTATACGTTACCGGGCCGGTCACCGTGGCCACCGTGGTATCACTGGTCGGAGCACTGAGGCCGGTCGCCGGGGACCAAACATGGTCCGTTCCTTCGGAGGCGAAGAGCGGCACCTGCTGCCCCGCGCACACCACACTATCCGGCCAGGCCAGGGCGGCAGGTACGCGCACATCGATGAACGCCGAATCCAGGATCGATCCGCAGGCATTGCTCACCTGGACCGCATACCACCCCGGCGCACCAGGCTGCACGGTCTGCGCGGTGTTCGTGGACCCGACTACTCCGGCACCGGCCATCCACAAGTGTTGTCGCCCTGTTGGTGCGATCAACTGCACTTGCTCGCCAGCGCATACGATGGTGTCCACCAGCAGTGGGATGGGCACGCCATCATCCACCAGCACCACCACGCTATCGCGCACCTCGCATCCATCAGGAGTGATGATCGATACCGTGTACATCGTGCTGTCAATGGGGTTCGCCACCGGGTCCTCGGCAGAAGGGTCGTTCAAGGTAGCTGCGGGTTGCCAGTCATAACTCCCACCACCCGCACCATTCAGCGTGGCGGTCTCGCCGACACAAAGAAGTACGTCCGGACCTGCGGATCCGTTCGGTTCGAAAAGGTCGATGAACACATCGGCCGTGGTCTGGCCACAATCGCCGGTCACGGTCACTGTATATGACGTGGGTACGGATGGGAATAGGGTCGGGTCACTTGCCGTGGGGTCACTCACGCCTTCTGTCGGCGACCAGGACCAGGCCACACCCGTGGTCACATTCACCTGCACACTATCGCCCGGACAAAGGGGATCGATCGGCGGCAGCTCCACCGGAGGGTCCACGATCACCGTGATGTCGATAGTGGTGGAGTCGGGCCGGGCACAACCGGCACTGTCGCTCACGCGCAGGGAAACGGTGTAGGATCCCGGCTCGGAGTAGGCATGTTGCGGAGCGGTCTCAGTGCTCGTTGTGCCATCGCCCAAGTCCCATTCGTAGGTGTCGCCACCGATGCTGTTGTTGGTGAATTGCACCTCCGCTGGTGCGCACACGGTGCTTGGCCCCACGATGTCCACGATCGCCACGGTGGCCACCAGGTCGAACTTGATCACACCGAGGTTGCATCCGGTGGATCCGTTGGTATTGCCCCAGGCGCCCGGAGTGGTCGGGAAGTCGTCGTTGCCCTGGCACCCGGCGCACACGGCCTGGTACATGGTGCCGTTCTTGTCGAACCGGCTGGTGCCACCATCCACGTGCTCGGGACTGGTATTGCCGCCGAAGTAGGTGGCATGGTTCAATGCGATCGCCTCCGGTTCCAGCACCATCAGGTAGAAGTCGTTCCCATCGGTCGTGGACTGGAATGCATCCGCGGTCACGGCCATGCCCAGGGTGGTGCTCGACGAGTTTCCCGCGTACGCATTGGTGGAACCACCCCATCCACTGAAATAGATCTGCCCGCAATCGCTCACGAGGAACGCCGTGGGCGAGAGGTATTGCGCTCCGTTGCCGTTGCCGAACACGGTGCTCCATTCCGAGGAGGCCAGGTCGGTCGCGAACTTGTGGATGAACTGCGAGCTACCTGGTACGACATAGTGCCCCGTGGTCACCGGATAACTGCCACCGCTCTGCCCCACCACATACACCTTGTCGTCCGTGTCCAACTGCACGAAGTAGGACTGGTCATACGCCGCTGTACCGATGAAGGTGGACCCCAGTGCGGACCCGCTCACGGCGTAGCGCATGATGAATCCATCGATCCCACCGCTGTGGGTGGCACTGAAAGGTGTGCCGAACATGGGCAGGTCGGTGCTCGTGGTGCCGCCCGTAACGAAGACCTCACCAGTGCTGGCCACCTGCGCGCCGTAGGCAGCGTCGGCACTGGAGCCGCCCACATACGTGGCCCAGAGCAGGGTGGTCAGTCCGGGGTTCAGCCGGAAGCAGTAGCCATCGTAGACCCCGCCTCCGTGTGTGCCTTGGGAAGCATTCAGGGTTTGAAGGCCGGTGCTTGCGGTCGTACTGGCCACGGTCGGGTTCCCGCTGGCATCCACGATGATCTCGCCGCGGAACGCATCGCCGTAGTTGTGGGCGAGCCCAGGGTCGTTGTTCACTCCATCGTTATCGCCCCCCCCCACGTACGTGCTGCCGATCAAGGCGCTGGCGTCGGCGTTCAGATGAACCACGTACATGTCAGTGCCAAGCGGCTGGTCGAAGCCATAACCGACGGTATAGATCAACGCGGGCCCACCGCTGAAACCATTGTCGAAACAACCCGGCGTTGTCGGGAAGTCGGCCGATCCGGTATGCCCGAAGATGTAAAGCTCATCGTTGGCATTCACCACCATGCTATGCGGGGCCTCACTTTGTTGGCCTCCGATGTAGGTGCTCCAGATCAACGAGGCACCATCCGGGGACCACTTGCTCACCCCGATGTCCACGGTAGGGCCGCTGGCAGGTCCCGGGCCGTTGTAGGTGCCATCAAGTACACCCAACGTGGTAGGGTATCCCGCAGCGAACACGATCCCCGCGCCATAGAGGTGCCCGTCATCATCGTAGGTGGCGGTGAAGCCGAAGTTGTTTCCTGTACTACCGCTGTAGCTGGCGAAGGCAAGCTCGGGGTCGATCGTCAGTGGCCGAGCGGGGTCAAAGGCGCCCACGTGGAATGAAACGATGGAACCCGCTACCATGAACCGGGTGGCGATAGGACCGCGTCGTGGATCATCGGTGTGAAAGGAGACCGGGGCCTCCTCGATGAGCTGCCCGGCGGTGGTGCGCACCACGAGCCGATCTTGTTCCAGGGCGAGCGCATCCTGCCCTTCATAACGCAACCGGATCGGATCGGGATCCGCACCAGGCGCAAGGATGAACTCATACTTCAACCCGTACCGGCCATCCACACGTAGGTCGACACCCGGCCAGACATCCCACAGGGTCACCACGCCATATACCGGGCAATGGGTGCCCCAGTGGTCCGGGTCGTTCCCGATGAAATGATTCTCGTAATGGGTGGCCCGTTCCGAACCCTCCCAACCCTTCGCAGCACCCCCCTCGAAGTGGACCCTGAAAGCGTGGCTGCGGTACGGCTCATGTGGGTGGCCCGGTTTGGTGCCGCCATGCTGGTGTCCTTCCCCGCCGCTTTGGAGCACGTACGTGAAGGCCGAACGTTCCACGAAGAGGGCACCATTGGGCAGCAGAACCCGGTAAAGGACCTGGTCGGGCCATTGCCCGCGGTTCTCGGTCAGGCTTGCCACTGACGACCCCGCCTTGGCAAGTAGAGCGGTCGCCCAGAGGATGAAGAGGAGGACAAAGCGCACGGCCAGGATCACTTCTTCGGGCAAGTTACCCCGGAAAGACAGGACCTACGGCCTAAAGGTTGCTTGGTCCGATGCCCCCCCGTTGCCCGCGCACTGGCCGACCACCCCGATGGCAGCTACCTTTGCGGGGCCAGGAGAAGCGGGGCGCCACATCGGCCCCAATGCCACGGCTCCGGCACGGATCCACTTGAGCGACGCCATCAAGCACGAATGCGGGATCGCCCTGATCCGCCTGCGCAAGCCCCTGGAGCATTATCGCCAGCGTTACGGCACCCCGATGTACGGCCTCAACAAGCTGTACCTCCTCATGGAGAAACAGCATAACCGTGGGCAGGACGGTGCAGGGATCGGGGTGATCAAATTGGACCCGGCGCCGGGCACCAACTACATCGACCGCAGCCGAAGCACGGACAAACAGGCGATCCAGAAGATCTTCGAGCGTGTGCATCGGGGCTTCGACGAGGCGGTGCGCACTGTTCCGGGGTCGGTTGGCGATACGGCACTGCTCAAGCAGCACATGCCTTTCATGGGCGAAGTGCTCCTGGGTCACCTGCGGTATGCCACCTTCGGTAAGGATGGCGAGGAGAATTGCCACCCCCGGCGCAGGCTCAACAACTGGATGACGCGGAACCTGGTCGTTGCGGGCAACTTCAACATGACCAATGTGGATGAACTGTTCGAGCTGCTTGTGTCCATCGGCCAGCATCCCAAGGAGCGGTCCGATACGATGACCGTGCTGGAGAAGATCGGCCACTTCCTCGATGTGGAGAACGACCGCATCGCGCAGGTGCATCGTCAGCTTGGCTACTCGGAGAAGCAGCTCACCCAGGTCATCTCCGAGAAGCTCGATGTGCGACAGATCCTGGTGAACAGCGCCCTCGACTTCGATGGGGGTTATGCGCTGGCCGGCATGATGGGCCACGGCGATGCCTTCGTGCTCCGCGATCCAGCGGGGATCCGCCCTGCGTTCTGGTATGCCGATGAAGAGGTGGTGGTGGTGGCCAGCGAACGCCCTGCGATCCAGACCGCCTTCGGCCTTCGGACCGAAGAAGTGAATGAACTCACTCCGGGCCATGCATTGATCATCCGCAAGGATGGTCGGTACAGCGAGGAGAAGGTGCGCGAGCCGTTGGAGAAACGTGCATGCAGCTTCGAGCGCATCTATTTCAGCCGCGGCAGCGACCGCGACGTGTACCGCGAGCGCATCGCATTGGGTCGGTCCCTCACACCGGCGATCCTCGATGCGGTGGACCATGACCTGGAGAATACCGTGTTCAGTTTCGTCCCGAACACCGCCGAGGTGGCCTGCTACGGCATGTTGAAAGGGGTGGAGGATGAGATGAACGTGATCAAGGAACGCCGCATCCTCGAGCTTGGTCCTGTGCCGGACCCCTCCGCCCTTCGAGCCATCCTGGCCCTGCGACCGCGCTTGGAGAAGGTGGCGATCAAGGATGCGAAGCTGCGCACCTTCATCACCGCCGACGATGCACGCGACGACCTGGTGGCCCACGTGTACGACATCACCTACGGCACGGTGCGTCCGGGGCTGGACAACCTGGTGGTGATCGACGATAGCATCGTGCGTGGGACCACCTTGAAGCAGAGCATCCTCCGGATGCTTGCCCGGTTGGAGCCCAAGCGGATCGTAGTGGTGAGCAGCGCACCACAGATCCGCTACCCCGATTGTTACGGGATCGACATGGCCAAGATGGGCGACCTCGCCGCATTCCGTGCCGCCATCGCCCTGCTCAAGGAAACGAAGCAGGAGAACATCATCGACGACGTGTACGACAGGGCGCTTGCCTTGGTCGGCAGGCCCCTCGCCGAACAGGAGAACGTGGTGAAGGACATCTACCGGCCCTTCACCGCCGATCGCATCAGCGCCAAGATCGCCGAACTGCTCACGCCACCTGATCTTGGTGTCGAAGTGCGGCTGGTGTTCCAGGACATCGAGGGCTTGCACGCGGCCTGTCCGGATCACACCGGCGATTGGTACTTCACCGGCAACTACCCGACCCCCGGAGGCAACCGGGTGGTCAACCGGGCCTTCATCAACTACCGCGAAGGCAAGAACGTACGCGCCTATTGAAGGGTTATGATGCGGCCCTGCCTGCGGGCCTTGCGGAAATGCTTCGCACGTCCTTCCAAACGGGCGTCCCCATGCACCACGATGCGTGATCCGGAAGGTACGATGAGCCGTGCCTTGCGGGCGAACTCGACCTGACTACCGGGCATGAGGTGCATGGTACTGTTGTTCCGCAGCTCCAAGGTCGAACGGGGCTCCACCAGTACCGATGCACCGGTCTGTACCGTGAATGTGGTCGGGTCGCTGAACCAAGGCCCGCCATCGCTGGTGTCAGCGTCGGACATGCGCGTGGGCGTCCGAGAGCGGTCCAACAGCAGGTGCACTCCACTCGTAATGGTCAACGAATGTCCGTCCGTTCCGCGTAATGGGGGAAGCGTGATGCTGTCCGCACACCAGCGCTGATCGCTCACCATGCGGGTGTCGTTGGTGCTGATGCGCACCACAGCCTCCCCATTGGTCCGCATCTCCAGCAGGTCCACCCGGATGCCGTTGAGGTGGATGGTGCGCACGTTCGGCGCCTTCCGGCCGTAGGTCTCGCGAGTGTTCGTGCTATAAAGGGTCAGCATGTTCGCACTGGACGGGTTGGTACACATCCCCAAGCTGCGCACACCGTTCATCCGGAACGCGTGATCGGGTCTGCCGTAGAGGATCAGGTCCGCGTCGGGTTCACCACGCTCGGTGCGTACTCCCGGCACCCAGTGCTCGGTGCGCTGCACCGTACCGTTGTGATCCCGGTCATGGACCGGTAGTTCCTGCTCATGGTTCCCGGTGAGCGGGTTGGCCAGATCAGGGTCGCGCACGAAGTAGAGTGTGTTCGTGCCGAACGGGCAGCTATTGTGGAGCGTGTCCCCCCGCAGGTGCAGGTCGTAGTTCCCGTTCGCCAGCACAGGCCGCAGGTAGTCCGCGGACCCATTGAAGATGGCCGGTCCGGTGCGGTCCTCGCGACCCACCTGCATGGTCATGAAGAGGCCTGGGTCCATACCGGTCACACAGGGGTTGATGCCTTCCCAGTGGAAACGATCGGTAGGACTCCCATTCCGGGCCGACCCTTGATGGTTCTCGATCCAAAGCCATTGCGGTGTGCGGTCCTCGGGAATGAAGGGCATACGGATACGAAGCGCATCACCGGTGGGTACGAAGTCGCGCAGGACGAAGATGCCCGTATCTCCTGCCAGTGGATCCAGGTCGGCATCCACTTCGTTACCGGCCATATCGCGCGCACGGATCCGATGCACGGCACCATCCGGCCTCCAGCCCATCCGGTCGCGATCCCATGCACTGCACGTGAGCAGGCTGCTGCCGCTGGCACCCATCATGCTCCACCCGCCCTGCAAGGGCATGAAGGTGCTCTCGAACTGGGCCGCGTTGCCACCACCGCTGTGGAAATTGTTCCCCCCGATCAACAGGTGATTGAACTCGTGCTTGAGGATCTCGAAGGGCAGGGCGTACATGGCTCCGAAGCGGGATTGGGTGTCGCTGCGGAAGCCATACAGCTCCCCCGGAGAGCCGCTGTCCGTGCTACCGGCCCCATGTCCCAGCCCACTGTTCCGCACGATCACCATCACGTGGTCATAACTGTGCGGGTCGTCCGGTCCGGCCAGCTTCGGCTCCCCGGCCCGGCCGCGCACCTTCCAAAGGTCGAAGTCCGAGATCCCAAGACCATGGCGTGTACGCAGCTTTCCGCGTTTGTTCGCCTCCTTCACCGCATGGATCCCGATGGAGTGTGCCTGATGTACGCCCGGATATTCACTCTCCTTCAGGGTGATGAGCGTGTCGATGTGATCTCCGAGCACCGTGTACCTGCCAAGGGAGATGTCCTGGTAGTACCGTGATACCTCGGCTTGTTGTACGGCCATGGGAAAGGGGTCGAAGACACGGTCCTTCCAGGTGGGCAACTTCCCCTTGGGCCAGTGCTCCGCGCCATTGGGTTGTGGGTCCTTGCCGGGTGTCACATCGAAGTCGATCTCCACGAATAGGACCAGGATACGGATCGTCCCATGGGGGCTCAGGTACCAACCATGCTCACTGCGTTGTTCCGGTCGCTCTTGAGCGGTGAGCACCGCCCAATGGAGGAGTGCGATGGCGAATAGGATGGCACGTCGCATCCGGTCGAAGGTAAGTCCCGGATCAGGGAGTGGAACCGGCCTGTGGTTTGGGCGCCTTGTACAAGGGCACGGCACCGCAGGGCTCGCCGAACATCAGCCCTTTCACCACGGGCAGGAGCTTTGCACTGAGTTCCACGTAGGCGTTCAGCGGCACGGGGAGTTTGCTGCATCCCTTCAGCATCACGCGCATGGCGCGGTAGGGCTCCACATCAAGCTGCAGCACGAAGCGGGTGAAGACGGTTCGCTCCAAGTGCTCGGCATTGCCCTGTGTCACGAAGGCGGCAAAGGGTTGCAGGTGAGTGGCCACGAGCATGAAGGCCCAGGTGGGCACGATGGCGTCCGCGGAACAATGCACCGCCACGAACTTGTCCGTGTATTGCGACCAATCGTGGGTCTTGCAGAACGTGCGAAGGTCGTCCTCCTTCAAAGCGATGCCCTGCCACAACAGTGGTCCCAGGTCGAATACCACACGCTCCCCTTGGGGGTACATCTCCTCCAGGTCGAGGGTAAGGATCCCGCTCGACGCGATCTTGTTGATGATGGGGCCTTGTTCCTGCACGTGGCTCAAAGATCGGCATGCAGGCAGCGTTTTCGACAAGGGTTACGTCAATAGGATATGAGAACGGCAGTACGTTTCGGCTTGGTCGCCTTCGGGCTCGCCGTTCCTGTGCTCCCTGTACTCGGCCAGGAGTTGGTTTCCGTTCAGATCATCGAGCCCTCTTGTGACACCCTCCGCGCGCAGATCTCGGTTTTCTTCACGTTCGGTGCAGGAAGTTCATGCCCGCCGCTCATTGGTTTCGAGATCCTTCCTGGTGATGCGACGGCCATCCTCAGCCTTTACTACGACATTTCCGGGCCTTGGCCGGATCTTGGATGCACGACGACGACAACGGTAGCGGTCCCGATACCCTCAGGAGAGGTGATGGTCCATCTGGGCACATTCAACATCATGGAAGGGGATACGTCGAGCATGGTGGCGGACACCTTGCTTCATTCGTGTACAACAAGCATTGTTGAGAGGGCGAGCAATGACTTGATCCTGTCACTGCAGAACGGATCGCTGGTCTGGAATGCGTTAACAGGTCAAGGACACGGACCCATCAGGATCCTTTCAGGAAGCGGCCAGTTGGTCAGGTACTGCCCTGTAGCATCCGGTTCATGTATGATCGAGGACCTCCAGCCTGGTGTGTATTCCGCCTGGTGGCCCGGAAGAGGAGTGTTCCGGTTTGTTCTGGACTGAAGCGGCAAGGCCGGCACACGTCCAGCAGCGAACAACGCGAGCTCACATGAATCCCAACTCCAATTGCGCGGCCTCACTTATCATGGTGCGGTCCCAAGGTGGCTCGAAGGTGAGTTCCACCTTGGCGCCATTCACGCCCTGTACCCCCGCTGCTTTCTGCTCCACTTCACCGGGAAGTGTCCCTGCCACGGGGCATGCCGGGCTGGTCAGGGTCATCTTGATGTACACACTGGCGTCGTCGTGGACCACCACATCGTAGATCAGGCCCAGCTCGTAGATGTCCACGGGGATCTCCGGGTCGTACACGGACTTGAGCGCATTGATGATGCTCTCCTCCAATTGGTGTTTTTCGTCGGGGGTCATGGTATGGGTGCTGTCCTATGTCCCATGAAGAACTGCACGATCGTAGGCCACATCACATCCCGCATAGGACATAGGACAGAGGACATGGTACGGTCCCCACGACCGAAGGGAGCGCCCACCTCATCTTTATTCCTTGGGTAGCTCATGCGGAAAAGGCCAGGGCGTAACGTTTCATCTGATCGATCATCGCGCTGAGGCCGTTGGCACGGTTGGGGCTCAGATGCGCGCGCAGGCCGATGCGATCGATGAATTCGGTGGATGCGTTCAGGATCTCCTGCGGTGCGCGACCGGTGTACACGCGCACAAGCAATGCCACGATGCCCTTGGTGATCATGGCGTCGCTGTCCGCAGTGAAATGAACGACATCACCTTGTTGTACCGCATGGAGCCACACCCGGCTTTGGCATCCGCGCACGAGGTTCGCATCGACCTTGTGCTCCGGAGCGATCAGAGGCAGGTCCTTGCCCAGCTCGATCAAGTGCTCGTAGCGGTCCTGCCAGTCGGTGAACAGGGCGAACTCGGAGATGAGCTCTTGTTGGGTTTGGGCGAGGGACACGGTGAGGGAGGTGAGAATGGTGAGGGTGGTGAGAAAGTGGCCTCAGCGCTTCGATTCGAGGTTGTTCATGAACCGGAGAAGTCCGGTGCTGATCCCGGCGATCTTGTCCAACAGAGGCTGGATGTCTTCATGGGTGAGAAAGTCCAACTCAACACAAGCGAGAAGTTGCGTTTCGATCTCATGCAAAGACCCACGTGAGTAGCTGATGCCGAGCAGTAGGTAGCCCTTCTTGTTCCTGCCCCACCCTTCGGCGATGTTGCTTGGAACAGAAACTGCGGCACGTCGTAACTGGGAGGTCAGCCCATAGAGTTCTTCCCTGGGGAGCTTGCGGGTGACCTGATAGATGGGCTTCAACAGCCCCATGCCGGTCTTCCACACCCAAAGGTCCTTGAAGTTGGTCACCTTGTGACCATCTGGTTCTGCCACTACGGAGATCGTTTCACCAAGCTCATAGAGCCCGTTCAGGTTCCAATCGTGCTTCCGTGGGTCGTTCGTCATGTTCTCCATGGCACGTGGATCGCTTGCATTTCAATTTCTCACCATTATCTCCACCTTCACCATTCTCACCTGAGCATTTTCACCGCCTTCCTGGTCGCCGCCACCATCCCCTCCACCTCCTCTACAGTATTGAAGCATGCGAAGCTCACCCGTGTCGTTCCGCTCACGCCGAAGCGGCCCATCAGTGGCTGGGTGCAGTGGTGGCCTGTGCGAACGGCGATGCCCTGTTGATCGAGCAGGGTGCCGAGGTCGTAGTGGTGCACGCCGTCAATAGCGAAGCTGATCACGCCAACCTTCTCCTTCGCCGTGCCGATGATCCGCAGGCCATCGATGGTGAGCAGCCCTTTGGTGGCATGCTCCAGCAGCAGGTGTTCGTGCGTGGCCATGGCCTCCTTGTCGTAGTCCTCCATCCAGCGGATGGCCTCACCCAGCCCGATGATGCCAGCGATGTGCGGCGTGCCGGCCTCGAACTTGAAGGGCAACTTGGCCCAGGTGCTCTTCTCCAGCGTCACTGTATCGATCATCTCGCCGCCGCCTTGCCAGGGGGGCATGCGTTCCAGCAGCACTTCGCGACCGTAGAGTACACCGGTGCCCGTTGGGCCGTAAGCCTTGTGCCCACTGAAGGCATAGAGGTCGCAGTCCAGGTCCTGCACGTTCACGTTGAGGTGCGCGATCGCTTGTGCACCATCCACCACCGTGACGATGCCGCGCTTCTTCGCTTTGGTGATCAGTTGCTTCGCCGGGTTGATCGTGCCGAGCGTGTTGCTCACATGGCTGGTCGCGAGGATCTTGCAATTCGGCGAATCAGCGATCAGCGAATCAGCAATTGAAAGATCCCATTCCCCAGAGTCGGAGATCGGGATGGCTTTGAGCGTAGCCCCATATCGTTCACAGGCCAATTGCCAGGGCACGATGTTGCTGTGGTGCTCCATGCCGCTGATCACCACCTCATCGCCCTTCTTCAGCAAGAGTTGACCCAGGCCGGCCGCAGCCAGGTTGATGCTTGCCGTGGTGCCGCTGGTGAAGATGACCTCGTGCGCATGCTTCGCATTGATGTGCTTGCGGATCGCCTCACGTGCGGCCTCCTGCGCTTCGGTGGCCTTGGTGCTCAACGTATGTACACCGCGATGCACATTGGCATTGATGGTGGCGTAGTAGGCGCTTTCGGCCTTGATCACGCGCCGTGGCTTCTGGCTCGTCGCGGCGTTGTCGAAGTACACGAGCGGCTTGCCATGCACCAGCTCCTTCAGGATAGGGAACTGCGCGCGGATCCCCTCGATGTCGTAGGCCGGTATCAGCGCTGCGGGTTTCATACGATGAGGTTCACCACAGAGGCACAGAGGACACAGAGGAATGCAAGTGATGGCTTCTTCATCGTCCTTCTCCGTGTTTTCTGTGCCTCTGTGGTGAAGTATTACAGCGTTTCCAGTTTCGCATCGATGAGTGACGCAAGATGCGTCCTCCAGTCCTCGTTCGCGATGCGCTCGAGTACATCGGTCATGAAAGCGTGGGCGAGCATGCGGCGCGCCTCGGCCTCGCTCACACCACGTGAGCGCAGGTAGAACAGGCCCTTCTCATCCAAGCGGCCGATGGTGCAGCCATGGCTGCACTTCACATCGTCGGCATAGATCTCCAGCTCGGGCTTGGTGTACACCTTGGCATCGTCGCCCAATAAGATGTTGGCGTTGCTCTGGTAGGCGCGTGTTCGTTGGGCGTCCTGCTTCACATACACCTTGCCGTTGAAGACGCCCGTGCCCTTGCCCGCCACGATGCCCTTGTACAATTCATCGCTGGTGCAATCCGGCACGTCGTGGCCGATGTAGGTGTGGTTGTCGCAGTGCGTGCTGCCGTTCAGCAGGTACACGCCGTTCAGTTCGGCATGCGCCTCGGGACCGGCCAGTGCTACGTTCACATCGTTGCGGACCAGCGCGCCATCAAGGGTGGTGGTGCTGATGCTGTAATGCCCTTTCGCGGCCACACGCACCCCCTCGAAGCTGATGTTGGCCGGGCCGTTCACTTCGTGCTGCAGCTTGTGGATGCTCAGGCGTGCACCATCGCCCACCACGCATTCACGCACGCTGTTCACCAGGGATTCCGGTGCATCCAGCGCAAGATGCTCGATGATCACCTCGGCTTCGGCACCCTCCTGGAGCATGAAGAGATCACGGGGCTGTACCAGCTGTCGCCCTGCGGTGGTGATGTGGATGACGTGGATCGGCTTGTCCACCCGCACGCCCTTGGTCACCAGCAGGATCATGCCATCCGTAGGGGCCGCGGTGTTCATGGCCGTGAAGAGGCGCTCCTCCATGGCGGCAAGGGTACCATAGTGCTCCTTCACCGGGCCGTGCGTGAGGTGGTTCTTCAAGCTATCGATCACAAGGCCTTTCTGGCCTTTCAGCTCATCGCTCAGGTCCGCGCGGAAGTTTCCGTTCACGAAGACCACGCGGGTGACGGGAAAGGGAAGGCGTGCGGGCAGCGCCACGTTGGCCTTGCCGTTGGAGGTGGCATACGGCTGGTTGAACAGCCTGCCCACGCGGGTGTACTTCCACGCTTCGGTCCTGCTGTTGGGCACAGGAAGGGCGTACACGTGTGCCAAGGCTTCGGCCGCACCAGGCCAGATGGAGCCTTCCAGCAGCGGGAGCACGCTGGCTTTGGGGTCGGTGGCGGTGATCGTGCTCATCATGCGTGCTCTTTCACCCAATCGTAGCCCTTCTCTTCCAGCTCCAGGGCAAGCTCCTTCGGCCCGCTCTTGATGATGCGGCCATCGGCCATCACGTGTACAAAGTCAGGCACGATGTGATCGAGCAGGCGCTGGTAGTGCGTTACCACGATGAAGGCGTTGTCCTTCGTGCGCAGTTTGTTCACGCCGCCCGCCACGATGCGCAACGCGTCGATGTCCAGGCCGCTGTCGGTCTCATCCAGGATGCCGAGCCTGGGTTCGAGCATCGCCATCTGGAAGATCTCGTTGCGTTTCTTCTCGCCACCGCTGAAGCCCACGTTGAGGTTGCGGTTCATCAGTTCGGCATCCATTTCCACGAGCTTCGCGCGTTCACGCACCAGCGTCAGGAAGTCCTTGCCGCTGAGTTCCGCAAGACCGTTCGCCTTGCGCGTCTCGTTCAGTGCCGTGCGCAGAAAGTTCATGTTGCTCACGCCGGGTATCTCCACCGGGTATTGGAAGGCGAGGAAGATGCCTTTCCAAGCGCGCTCTTCGGGGGCCAGTTCCAACAGGTCCTCGCCGAGGTAGGTCACGGAACCTTCGGTGATCTCGTACTCTTCGCGTCCCGCCAGTACGTTGGCCAGGGTGCTTTTGCCACTGCCGTTGGGGCCCATGATGGCGTGTACCTCGCCAGGTTTGACATCGAGGTCCAGTCCCTTCAGGATGTCTTTGCCCTCGATGCGGGCGGAGAGATTACTGATCCGGAGCATTGCTGATTGCTGATTTCTGATCTATTACTGTCGAAAGCTTGCGCGGGAACTTGTTGCCTTTGATGTCCGTGGAGCGCAGGTAGCGCATGAAATTGCCGATGTCCTTGCTGGTGTCCTTGCACTTGAAGAAGACCTTGTCGAACTCGTCCTGGGTTACGTGACCCCGGTCCAGGGCGCGGTACATCTGGGAGCGGGTTTCACCGACTGAGCCCTTGGAAATGGAAAGGAACTGTCCGAACTCCTTGTTACCGTCCCGCTCGAATCCTTCTGCGATGTTGTCCATGCAGGAACCTGAAGAGCGATTGATCTGGTCCTTCAAGCCGAAGTCCCTTGAAAAGGAACCCTTCTGCGTCAACGCCCAAACATCCTTGCAGAGCTCGCGTGCCTTCTGCCAGATCCCGAGTTCCTCGAAAGTGGTGATCGTTGCCATGGTTGAATTTCTGATTGAACGATTCCTGATCGCTGATTCGGGTCGTGGTGGGGTGAGTTGGCAATGGAATCAGCAATCAGCAATTAGAAATCATCCTACGCTCCCTTCTAATGAAACAGCAAGAAGCTTCTGCGCCTCCACCGCGAACTCCATCGGCAGCTGGTTCAGTACCTCCTTGCAATACCCGTTCACGATCAGGCTCACGGCCTTCTCGGTCTCGATCCCGCGTTGGTTGAGGTAGAAGATCTGGTCTTCGCCGATCTTGCTTGTAGTGGCCTCGTGCTCCACCATCGCACTGGGGTTCTCGCTCTCGATATAGGGGAAGGTGTGCGCACCGCAACGGTCGCCGAGCAGCAGGGAATCGCACTGGCTGAAGTTGCGTGCGCCTTTCGCGCCCCGGCCGATCTTCACCAGGCCGCGGTAGCTGTTATTGCTGCGCCCTGCGCTGATCCCCTTGCTCACGATGGTGCTCTTGGTGCCCTTGCCGATGTGGGTCATCTTGGTGCCGGTATCGGCCTGCTGGTGATGCTTGGTGAGGGCCACGCTGTAGAACTCGCCTATGCTGTGGTCGCCCTTGAGCACGCAGCTGGGGTACTTCCAGGTGATGGCGCTGCCGGTCTCCACCTGCGTCCAGCTGATCTTGCTGCGCTCGCCCAGGCACAGGCCGCGCTTGGTCACGAAGTTGTACACGCCGCCCACGCCGTTCTCGTCGCCGGGGTACCAGTTCTGCACGGTGCTGTACTTGAGCTCGGCATCCTTCATGGCCACCAGCTCCACCACGGCGGCATGCAGCTGGTTCTCGTCGCGCATGGGGGCGGTGCAGCCTTCCAGGTAGCTCACGTAGCTGCCTTCGTCGGCAATGAGCAGGGTGCGCTCGAACTGGCCGGTATTGGCGGAATTGATACGGAAGTAGGTGCTCAGTTCCATGGGGCAACGCACCCCCGGTGGGATGTAGCAGAAGCTGCCGTCGCTGAACACGGCGCTGTTGAGTGCGGCATAGAAGTTGTCCGTGCGCGGTACCACCGTGCCCAGGTACTTGCGCACCAGGTCCGGATGTTCTTTCACCGCATCACTGAAGCTGCAGAAGATGATGCCCTTCTCCTTCAGGGTCGCCTGGAAGGTGGTCTTCACGCTCACGCTGTCGAACACCACGTCCACGGCCACGCCGGCCAGGCGCTTCTGTTCCTGTAGGGAGATGCCCAACTTCTCGAAGGTCTTGATCAGTTCGGGGTCGGCCTCGTCCAGGCTATTGAGCTGCGGCTTCTTCTTGGGTGCGCTGTAGTAGTGGGCGTCCTGGAAGTCGATCGCGGGGTATTTGAGCAGGCCCCAGGTGGGCTCGGTCATCTTCAACCATCCACGGAAGGCTTCAAGCCGCCATTCCAACAGCCATTCGGGCTCGTTCTTCTTGGTGCTGATGAAGCGGACGGTATCCTCGTTCAGGCCCTTGGGGGCCAGTTCACTCTCGATGTTGGTGACGAAGCCGTAGGCGTATTCCTTCTCGGTGACCTCGCGGAGAATATCGTCGGTGTCCTGTGACATAGGGATGCGGGTGAGAATGGTGAGGGTGGTGAAGGCGGTGAGAAAGTGGGACTACAGGTTACAGGTGTTGATCATCGTCCAGGGCATTTCACTTTCTCTCCATTTTCACCATTCTCACTACTGTACCCATTCATATCGAAAAACTCTCCCCACAGCCGCAGGTCCTGTTCGCGTTGGGGTTCACGAACTGAAAGCCTTTTCCGTTGAGGCCCCCGCTGAAATCGAGCGTGGTGCCCAGCAGGTAGAGCAGGCTCTTCTTGTCCACCACCACCTTCACGCCGTTGTCCTCGAACACCTTGTCGCCCTCCTTCATCTGGTCGTCGAAGATGAGGTCGTACATGAGGCCGGAGCAGCCGCCACCTTTCACGCCCACGCGCACAAAGTGGTTCGGCCCACGACCCTCGGTGCCAAGCAGTTTGTTCACTTCGGTTCTGGCGGTTTCGGAGACCTTGATCATCTGGCCTTTATTTAGAATGGGTCTAAATGAAACGGTTGTCAAAGGTACGGGCAATTGGCCTTTTCTCCCCCGATCATGCGAGGGATTTCGGTCCGCGCCGACGGCCGGGGTAGTTTCGCGGCATGACGGAACCCAGCACCCGGACCGAATTATCCACCTTGGGGGAGTTCGGCCTGATCGACCGGCTCGCCTCCCGGATCCACTGTGTCGTACCCGGAACGGTAAAGGGCATCGGCGACGATAGTGCGGTGATCGATCCCGAAGGCCTGCACCAGGTGGTGACCACGGACATGCTCGTGGAGCGGGTCCATTTCGACCTGGGCTATGTGCCGCTTCGCCACTTGGGCTACAAGAGCATCGTGGTGAATCTGAGCGATGTGTACGCGATGAACGCAACCCCGAAACAAGTGGTGGTGGGGTTGGCGTTGAGCAACCGGTTCCCTGTGGAGGCGGTGGATGAGTTGTACGAGGGCATGTTGCTGGCCTGTCGCCATTACGGGGTGGATCTGGTGGGCGGGGATACCACCTCTTCCCAAAGTGGGCTGGTGATCTCCGTGACCGCGATCGGGGCGGTGGCGAAGGACCAGGTGGTGTACCGCAGTGGCGCACGGGAGAATGACCTCCTGGTGGTGAGCGGTGATCTGGGTGGCGCCTACATGGGCCTGCAGATCCTCGAGCGCGAGAAGGCGGTTTTCCAGGACTCCGGAGCCCAGCCGGACCTGGAAGGCCACGATTACATCCTCGAACGACAGCTGAAGCCCGAGGCACGCCGGGATATCATCGACCTGTTGAAGAAGTTGGATGTGCGACCGACGAGCATGATCGACGTGAGCGATGGACTGGCCAGCGAGGCCCTGCATATCGCGCGGAGTTCGGGACTGGGCGTACGGATCCACGACGAGAAGCTACCCATCGACCCGGCGACCTACGCCACGGCACGCGACTTCGGCCTCGATCCCACGACCTGCGCGCTCAATGGCGGTGAGGACTACGAGTTGCTATTCACGATCGCACAAGCGGACCACGAGAAGATCAAGGGCAATCCGAGCCTGACCATCATCGGCTACATGACCGACGCGGCAGCAGGCCATGTGTTGGTGGACAAGCAGGGTGGGGTCCACGCGCTGCGTGCGCAGGGTTGGGATGCGCTGCTCGGCCGTTGACCACGGTTGGTCCGTGAAGGAGCGTAAGCACCTTCCAAGGATGTCCTCAACCGAACGGCTTAATGGCGCTTCTTGCGCGACTTCTCGCTGTCGGAGATGTCGTCCCCATCGTCACTGATCCCTCCCGCGTTCCCGGTTGAGGTGGAAGGGGTGCTCGCAGCACCTGCTTGCGGGGCACTGCTCGATCCATCGACAACCGTGGGAACCCCGTGGTTCTTGGCCACACCGGAGGTGGTGCTGGGTTCATCCTCCGTTCTTGGGCAGGCGATGTCCTCCTTGGAGCAGGACGCCAGGAACAACGCCGCGACGGCGAACAGGAGGAACTTAGGAGAAGGTCTCATACCACTACGGGTTATCAAAGGTAGATCCACCAACGCCCGATCGCAAGTCTTCGGTGCCCTTTTCCCGCCGGGCGCCTATTGGGCGATCGGTCATCGAAAGGGAGACCAGTACCTGTGTACCTAAGGAACGCCCCGTTCCGGGCTCTTGGATGTCCTCCGGTCCGGTGATGCGTATATCATTGAGGTCCAGCCGTCTAAGTACGTCTGCTCGGCCTTTTGTGATCTCGATCCCGCGGCTGATATGGTCGCCAGGAACGGACTTGTTCTCCATGCTCTGCTGGACCCCGATGCCATTGTCCATGATCCGCACCTCGATCCGATCCTCGGGGGCTTGCTTCACCTCGATGCGCACGATGCCGGTACCCGCCATCGGAAGGATACCATGCCAGATGCTGTTCTCCACGTAGGGTTGCAGCATCATGGCCGGCAGTTTCGCCTCGCTCACGTTCACGCCGGGTTCCACTTCGATCCGGTATTCGAATTTATCCTTGAAACGCATGTGCTCCAGTTGGAGGTACAGTTCGAGCCGTTCCAGTTCCTCGGCCAGGGTGGTGGTGTCCAATTGGCTGGCATCCAAATTCATCCGGATCAACTTGGCGAAGCTGGTCAGGTAACGGCTGGCAGTGGTACGGTCCTGTTTGTTGATGTGGTACTGAATGCTGTTGAGCGCATTGAACACGAAGTGGCGGTTCATGTTGGCGTTCAACGATTGCTGTTCCAATTGGAGCATGCGTGATCGGAGCAGGAGTTGGCGGGTTCGGTCACGTCGTTCGCGGCGCAGGGTGCGGAAGCGGAGGATACCGGCGATGATCCCGACCAGGGCCAGGCCACAAAGGGCGAAGAACCACCAACGCGACCAGAAGGGGGGCAGGATCTCGAACCGGACCGATGCGGCCTTGCTCCATCGATCATCGCCGATGGAGGCGATCACCTCGAACACGTAGGTGCCGTGGGAGAGGTTGCTGTAGCTGGCGAAGCGGGCATCGGTGGGTGGCAACCAGTCCTGATCGAAGCCGATGAGCCGATAGCGGTACAGCACCTTGTCCGGATCGCGCAAACTGATGGCCAGGTAATCGAAGGTCAGGTGGTTGCGGCGATGATCCAACCGCAGGCCGATCGGCAGGCCATCCGCATCCGTACCGGCGCTGCGTGTGGACCAGTCGGTGGGTTGCAGGAAGGAACGGATCGCGGTGATGCGCGCAGGTGGTGGGGACGGTTCACGCCGGTGCAGGTCGCCCTTCAGGTCGTGGTACACCAGACCGGCGGAAGAGCCCATGAAAAGCCGTCCGCGATCGAGCAGGGCGGCGTTCAGGTTGAACTCCAGGCCGCGCAGCCCGTCGTTCATGGTGAAATGTTGCGCCGCTGTGGCCCGGTGCAGCAGGCTATCCGGATGGAAGACATAGAGCCCATTGTTGGTGCCGGCCCAGATACGGCCCGTGCCATCGGCCACGAGCAGGTCCAGGAAATTGCTGCCGAGGTCCGTCGCGAGCCTGATGGTGCGCAGGGTATCGCCTTCCATGCAGGAAAGCCCATTGGCCGTACCGATCCAAAGCCGGTGCTGTACATCGGCAAGCAGGCACTGAACGGTATTGTCGCCAAGGCCATCTGCCGTGGTCCATCGATCGAATCCGTCGGCATCCATGCGGAACAGGCCATTGTCCGTCGCCATCCAGAGGTCGCCCCGCTGGTCTTGCCAGAGCCCACGGATGGAACGTCCGGGGCCCTCGGGGCCCGAAGCGTGGTGGACCACCGACCGATCGGGCCGAATGCCGAGGAGCCCTTCGCGCATACCACACCAGATGGTGCCATCGGTGGCTTCGCATAACGAGAGCACTGGCTGTCCATGTTCCACCGCTGCGGCAGGGAGTTCCTGCACGATACCGTTCACCAGGAGTACCGGGCCGGCACTGGTGCCGAACCAGAGGCCACCATGGCGGTCGCGTAACCCGGACCAGATGGTATTGTTCGGCAAGCCGTCCAGGGTGGAGACCAGGGCCATACCATCCATGCGGCAGATCCCGTTGTCATAGGTACCCAGCCACAGGTCTCCCTGTGCATCGGCGGTGATGTTCATCACCAGATCGCTGCACATGCCATCGCGCATGGTGAAGGTGATGAACCGGTCGCCGGCGTATTGCAGTGCCCCCGCCCCATCGGTGCCGAACCACAGGCCCCCTTCGTTGTCCTGGAAGGCGCACCAGATATTGTCGTTCGGCATGCCCTGGTGTATGGTGAAGACCCGGAGTTTGCCGTTGTCCAAAAGGTTCAGGCCGAATTTGGTGCCCACCCAGAGGCGGCCGCGATCATCGATCATCAGGCACCGGACGTTGTTCCGGAGCAGACCGTGCTCTTCATCATACTCCTGGGTGGTCCCATCGGGGCGTATGTGGTACAGGCCGTCCATTGCGGTCCCCACCCACCAGCTACCATCCGCACCCTCGGCCAGGGCATTGATCGTCTTGACTTCGGTATTGCCCACGGCTACGGCGGTGCATTTGCCCGCATCCCAGAGCAAGAGCCCGGAGCGTAGACCGATCAACAGGCGGCCATCCCGCAGCAGCGCGATCGAACGCACGTGGGTGGCCGTGTCCGATGGGTAACCTTCCAGTGGCTTGATGCCTGCGGCGGTGCGCACGAACATGCCACCGCCATCAGTGCCGACGTACTGGCATTCCGTACCGGCGGCCATGGCCATGATCCGGGCGCCCTTGCTTTCGGGTGGTAGAGGCACCGCATTGAATCCGCGCCCGTTCCAGGTGGCTACGTGGTTTCCGGCCGCGAAGAGCAATGCGCCGGAGGTCTCGCGTACAATGCTGCTCACCTGGGGGTCGGGCAGGCCATCGGACACGGCGTAGCTCGTGAACTCCTGCCCATCGAAGCGACTGGCGCCACCGAGCGTACCGAACCAGAGGTAGCCTTGCGCGTCCTGCATCATGGTGCGCACCTGGCTCTGGGCAAGCCCATCCTTGGTGGAAAGCTGCTTGAAGCTATGTTGCTGCGCCAGTAGGCCCAGTGGAAGGAGCGCGAGGACCGCTGCGAAGGAATGGGTACGCACCATCGACCCCGAAGCTCACTAAAAGGTATTGATCAGCCCAAGGAAATCGGGCAGCCGCCGCCTTGAAACGGGGATGAGGGCGCCACTGTCGAGCACGGCCATGTTGCCCTCGGTGCGGTTGAACCCCTTCAGGTGGGCCAGGTTGATGATGTACGACTTGTGTACCCGGAAGAAGGTCTTGGGGTCCAGGTTCGTTTCGAATACGCGGATGTGTTTGCTGCTGACCGAGCGTTTCCCATCCTTCAGGTGGATGGTGGTGTAGCTGTCGTTGGCCTCCAGGTACAGGATATCCTCGTGCCGGAGCAATACCAACCCCTCCCTGCCCGGCACGGCCACGCGCGAGCTGAGTGGCGAGGCGGGATCCTTCATGAGCGCTGCGATGGCCGAGGGCTGCGGCCCACCGATCTCGTCGGTCTGCCGTGCGAGCTTCCGCACCGCACGTTGCAAGGCGTCCACGTCCACGGGTTTCTCCAGGTAATCCAGGGCGTTCTGTTGGAACGCCTTCAGGGCGTATTCGTCGTAGGCCGTCACGAATACCACTGGCAGGTCCAGCTCCGCAACGGAGGCCAACAGGGCGAAACCATCCTCCCCCGGCATCTTGATGTCCAGGAAGAGGGCATTGGGTTGCAGGCTGCCGATCTTCTCGCGTGCCTCAGCGGCACTGCCGGCCTGGCCTACCACCTGCACCTCCGGGCAATGCTCGTCCAGCATCAGCTGCAGGTTCTCCCTTGCATCGGCCTCATCATCCACGATCAGTACACGCAGTGCCATGGTCATCTGTTGGGTGAAAAGATAGGGTGTGTCCTGACCCCGGGGAGCGGATCCCAGCCAACGGTGCGCTTGATCGGGAGAACGGAAAGGGTCGGTTGGTTCGGTTCAAGTTCCCGGCGACCCTCGGATGGCCCACTTGGAACGAGGGTCCGACCGCTGACCATGGTCGTAGTACCGTTGCTCGTTCCTGGGTATGGAACGGTCGCGCGGTGCTATAGCTTTCGGAAGGTGAAGGTCCGAACCCCCGATGCGAACATAGCGGATGGGGTTGGGCAAGGATCGGAGAATGGAGTTTGGTTGGGGTGTGAGGTCCGGGTCGCGGTGGCGTGGCCCGGACCTTGCTTTCCGAAGGGGTGCAACCATACGGCCGGGCATCGCGTATAACGGGGCGAACATTCGCTCCATGACCGCTCCATCCAACCAGATCCGTGTACGTGTGGACCAGATCGAACGATTGCTCATGTTCGATTACGAACCAGGCACACGCGAAGCACTGTTCGACATCTGCGACGGTCACGGCCATGTGGTGAAGACCGGCCAAGTGAGCGGTCCTGTTACCCGTGTGCGCATCACCGATCTGGATGGGGACGACTATTACCTGATGGTGCTTGACGGGGAGGTCTCCACCGTGAAGCCTTTCCAGTTGCGCAAGGTGGGCTGAACCGCTTGCGACGAGGCACCACGGATCATTCCAACAAAAAGTATTCCTGTAGGAACCCTGGGTCGTTTTCCACGTTGGAAGGCCCAACCATCCAATTCGCCCGATGTTCCGATCCTTCCGGTCCTCCGTGCTCGGCTTCTGTGTCACCCTCACAACCTATGCCTTGGCACAGAGCCCAGGTGGTTATGCGACCAATTTGCGTGCCTGGTACAAGGCGAATTCGAGTGCCTATCGCGACGGGGGAAGTACACTTTGCACCAACGGACAAACGGTGCGGCAGTGGAACGACAGATCGGGCAATAACCTCAATATGACCCAGTCCTCCTCCAGCCAGCGGCCTACCTGGTACGATGGGTCAGGTTCGGTCCACTGCAACTACAACCCCTCGCTCCGGTTCAGTGATCACTACTTGCAGCGCAGCAGCGGGACGGGCGTCCTCGTGAACGGGACCACGTACAACAAGTTGAATTTGTACGCGGTGTACCATGACAACAGTGCTTCCAACTTCGACTGGTTGTTCACCGCTGGTGGGAACAACGGCCTCAATCGGGTCTCCCTCTCCATGAACTATGGCGGGTCCGCTGACTTCGACTGCGACGTGATATCCACCAGCAACAGGGTCACCCCGAGCACCAACACGGCCTTGCCCATTGGGCGCACGAACATCATCGCCGTGAAATCGGACAACGCCGGCATATTCGGTGGATCACCGTCGAGCGCGAACGTGGTACAAGCCTTCTGCAACGGTGCGGCCAGCGTATCGCGGACCACCCGCACGCCCATCACGGCGAACAACAGCATCGCCCAGATCGGCGACAATGAACTGGTGACCACCGATGCCACCGACGAGCCATTCGGGGGTGATGCCATGGAATTCATCCTGTACACTGGATCGGTGAGCCAGGCCATGCACGAACGGATCGAGACCTACCTCGCGCTGAAGTATTCCGTTACGCTCTCCGGACACGATTATTTCAACAGTGCAGGCACGAACATCTTCGCCCTCAGCGGTGGCTACACGAATGACATCATCGGGGTGATCCGGGATGACGGCCAAGCGATCGAGCAGAAACAATCGCGGCAGCAGGACGACAGCACGCGCATCCACATCGGCAGCCTGGCCTCGACCAATGCGGGCAATTCGTCCTCCATGGGTGGCAATCTCCGTTCCGTGGTCGTTGGTCACAACGGCGCGGCCATGCGTTCCAGTGCGGGTACCGCTTTCGAGGTGCCGAGCGGCGGCGGTCTGTACAGTCGCATCGCGCGGGAGTGGAAGGTGACGAATACCGCCTACACCGGCACGTTCGGCATGAACTTCCGGTTGAACACATCGCCGATCATTGCGAGCGACCTCTGCCTTCTGGTGGATGATGATGGGGACTTCTCCAACGCCAGTGTGAACGGTACACCACAGGGCCTCACCTTCACCTATTCCGGAGGGGTGGTATCGGTCACGGGCATCTCCACCACGCTCATCCCGGCGAACGCCACCCGGTACATCACGATCGCATCCACGTCATCGGCCACACCACTGCCGGTGGAGTTGCTGTACTTCAAGGCGGAGTTGATCCCTCTTGCCGAGGTGGCCACCCAATGGGCCACGGCGACCGAACGGAACAATGACCACTTCGAGGTGGAGCGTTCCATCGATGGGATCCTGTTCGAGCGGATCGGTGAAATGGCCGGACAAGGCAACGCCGAGATCACCCACACCTATACCCTCGTTGATCACCAACCGGCACCCGGACTGAATTACTACCGCTTGAAACAGGTGGATCTGGACGGCAGCTCGACCTATTCGGAGGTCCAAGCCGTGATGGTGGAGCACGAGGAATGGACGGTCTATCCGAATCCGGCGCATGATCACGTGAGCATCAAAGGATACGAGGGTTCGTTGCGGGATCTGGTGATCCACGATGCCGGAGGGCGTAGGGTCCCCTTGCCTCAGGGTGAGGCGAGGGATGGTCGTCTGGACGTGAGCACCTTGGCCCGCGGGATCTATATCGGCCGGCTCGGAGACCGTGTTATTCGGATCGTGAAGGAGTAGGGTGGGTTCACGCGCGTGCCGGGGATCGGCACGCACCTTTTCCCGGAACGGATCCCTTGCACCGCTGCATCACGCTTTGGTCCGAGCCGTGGCACTCTTCCTGTTCATCATCTCCTCCACCGCATCGGCCTCCACAGGGATGTCCTTGAACAGGTCGATCGGCTTGTCGCGTGTCACCAGGATGTTGTTCTCCAGGCGGATGCCCAGCTTCTCCTCGCGGATGTAGATGCCCGGCTCCACGGTGAAGACCATGTCCGGCTGGATCATCTCGTTCCACAGGCCCACATCATGCACATCCAGGCCCAGGAAGTGGCTGGTGCCGTGCATGAAGTATTTTTTATAGAGCGGTTTTTCGGGATCCTGTTTGGCCACGTCGTTCTTATCCAACAGGCCCAGGCCGATCAATTCGCTCTCCATGATCCTGCCAACCTCCTTGTGGTAGTCGGCGAGCAGCGTGCCGGGGCGCAGCAGTTGGGTGGCCTCCTGCTGCACGCGATGCACGGCGTTGTACACGTCCTTCTGGCGTTTGGTGAAACGGCCATTCACGGGGATACTTCGCGTGAGGTCGCTGGCGTAGCCGCCGTACTCGCAGCCGAAGTCCATCAGGATCACCTCGCCATCGTTGCACACCATGTCGTTGGTGATGTAGTGCAGCACACAGGCGTTGTATCCGCTACCGATGATCGGCGTGTAAGCGTGACCGCGTGAGCCGTTGCGGATGAACTCGTGGGTGATCTCCGCCTCGATCTCATATTCCTTCACGCCGGGCTTCACGAAACCGCACACCCGCTCAAAGGCCTTGCCCGTGATGTTGATCGCACGCTGGATCTGCGCCACCTCCTCCTTCGTCTTGCGGCTGCGGATGCGGTGCATGATCGGCGCACTGCGCTTCACGCTGTGCAACGGGAATTGTGCACGCAGCTCCTTGTTCTTGCGCTCCTCACGCGTCTCCACCTCGTTGCCCTGGCGCAGGTGCTCGTTGCTGTTCAGGTACAGATGCTCGCACTGCGGCACCAGCCGCTTGATCGTGGCCTCGTAGCTGCTCGTCCACAGCACGGTGGGTATCCCGCTCAACTCGCTCGCTTCCTTCTGGCTGAACTTGGCGCCTTCCCAGATCGCGATCAGTTCGCTGGTCTCGCGCACGAAGAGGATCTCGCGGTCCTTCGGGTCCACCGCGTCGGGGAAGAGCAGCAGGACCGTCTCCTCCTGGTCGATCCCGCTGAGGTAGAAGATATCGCTCGCCTGCTTGAACGGCATGGTGCCATCGGCGCTGGTGGGCATGATGTCGTTGCTGTGGAACACGGCCAAGCCGCCTTTCTCCATGGCTTGGCGGTAGCGGGCGCGGTGTTCGCGGTAGGTGGACGCTGAGAGCGGGGTGTAACGCATGTGCGGGAAGATGAGGTGCGAAGGTAGAAGGGCGAGAGGGTGCGAGCGTGAAAGAGTGATGATTTGAGCGTTCCGGCTCGCCCTTCGGCTCCGCTCTACTTCGCTCAGGGTCTCGCCGTCGGGCCATACGTTGCAAGTCCTCGCCGATCCTTCGACTCCGCTCAGGACGGCTCCGGGCTTTCCACTTCTGTCCCTAACGCGAAGTGCCGGAAAACCGCGATTTTCGTTCCCAAGCAATGAACTGATGCAGACCCAACGATACAGTATTCAACAGCCCTTGATCGAGAGCCTTCTTACATGGGTGAAGGAGAAGGAGATAGCTATACCGGAGATCCAGCGACCCTTCGTTTGGGAGCGCAGCAAAGTGCGTGATTTGATGGACAGCATCTACCAAGGTTTTCCGATCGGCTACATCATCACTTGGAAGAACCCGGATGTACGCCTGAAGGACGGCAAGGTCAGCGAAGGCAAGAAGGTCTTGATCGATGGCCAGCAGCGGATCACCTCGCTACAGGCGGCGCTGATGGACGAATGGGTGGTGGACAAGGAGTACGAGCGCATTAAGATCAAGATCGCCTTTCATCCCATAACCGAGAAGTTCGAGGTGCAAACCCCGATCATACTGAAGGACAAGTCCTGGTTGAGTGACATTTCGGTGTTCTTCAGCGGGCCGGTGAGCCTCATGGCCATGCACAAGAACTATATGCGTCTGAACCCAGAGGCTGATGAGATCAAGGTGGAGCAGAGCTTGGGTCAACTCGCGAACCTGGCCAAACGCCAGATCGGGGTCATTGAACTGAACAGTGATCTGGACATTGAAATGGTCACGGAGATCTTCATCCGGATCAACTCGAAGGGAGTAGTGCTGAGCCAAGCCGACTTTGCCATGAGCAAGATCGCGGCGAATGAGAAGCACGGCGGCCCCTTGCTTCGCAAGAGCATCGACTACTTCTGCCACCTAAGCAAAGAGCCACAGTACTTCGACCAGATACGCGATCACGACAAGGAGTTCGCGAAGACTGATGCGTTCGCCAAGATGGGCTGGCTGCGGCACGACAGCGAAGACCTGTATGACCCCGACTACACGGATGTCCTCCGCGTGACTTTCGGCGTCGAGTTCGGCCGGGGCAAGCTGGCCGACCTTGTGAGCCTGCTGAGCGGCCGCGATTTCGAGAAGCGGACCTTCGAGGAGCACATCGTGAAGGATTCGTTCGCTCGCATGAACGAAAGCGTTATGCGTTTCATCAACGAGAGCGATTTCAAGCACTTCACGAAGACGCTGCTATCGGCGGGTTTCATCGACCGTAGCCTAATTCGCAGTCAGAACGCGGTGAACTTCGCTTACATGCTTTACCTGCATCTACGGAAGCAAGGTCGTGATAAAGCAGGCATCGACAGTTTGGTGCGACGCTGGTATGTCATGTCCATCCTCACCGAACGCGCGACGGGTTCCTTCGAAAGCACCTTTGACTACGACATCAAGCAACTCAATGCTCGGGATGCTGAGGGCTATCTTGCCGAGATCGAAGAAGGACAGCTTTCGGACAGTTTTTGGAATGCGGTTCTTCCCGGGAAGTTGGACACTTCGGTTGCGAGCAGTCCGTTCTTCGGCGTTTACCTCGCATCGCAGGTCAAAGCCAAGGACCACGGCCTGTTCAGCAAACATGATACGATCGAGAACCTGATCAAGACGCGGGGCGATGTTCACCATATTTTCCCGAAAGACCTTCTCAAGAAAGCCGGATTGGGACGTTCCCAGTACAATAGGTTGCCGAATCTTTGCTTCATAGATCAGCCTTCGAACATCAAGATCAGCAACAAGCAACCGTCGGACTACTTCAATGCAGTACGCGACCAGGTCCGGAACAGCAAAAAGTCGGCGATCGGCGGTATGGAGAGCGAGGAGGATCTGTTGATCAACCTGCGACAGAACTGCGTTCCAGACTCCATATTCGATGCCAAGCTCAAAGCCTTCGAGGACTTCGTTCAAGAACGAAAACAACTCATGGCCAAGAAGATCAAGAAGTACTACAATTCGCTATGAGCAAGTCGATCCGATGAACTCGGACCATACAGGAACCCGGCCATGACCAAGCCCAACAAGCCTCGTGCTACCACATTGTGTGATAGAGCGATGTACTTTGCCGTGGGAAAATCGATTCCATGAAGCACATCCTCGTATCCATCACCCTCACGCCTGAAGGCATGTCCACCATCCGTGCCGATCAAGAACTACAGCGGGCTGAAATGGCCTTCATCGACAAATGGAAGGCCGAGGGGATCCTGGAGAGCTTCTACATCACCACCAACAGGACGGGAGCATTCCTGCTCTTTACGGGGTTGGACGTGCGCAGGGCAACGGAGTTGATCGGCATCCTGCCGTACTTCCCGTACATGGCCAAGGTCGACTATTCGGAGTTGGACCGGCAGTTCTAGACATGCCCTCCATACCCAACAAGACCAAAGCCACCCCCGCCAGCGTGGCTGCCTTCATCGACAAGCAGCCGAAGGAGGAGGTACGCGACGATTGCCGCGTGTTGATGAAGCTCATGCATGAGCTTACCGGTGGGGAGCCTTACATGTACGGGCCTTCGATCATCGGTTATGGCATCTATCATTACAAGTATGCCAGCGGCCACGAGGGCGATGCGCCCCTGCTCGCCTTCAGCCCGCGCAAGCCGGAACTGGTGATCTACCTGTATCAGGAGGTGGTGGGCCCGGAGCTCCTCTCCAAGCTGGGCAAGCACCGGGCTACCAAGGGCTGCGTGTACATCAAGCGCCTCGCCGACATCGATCTGGCCGTGCTCAAGACTTTGTTCAAGAAGTCGATCGCGGCGGTAAAGAAGGCCTATCCGCAGTAGGTGTTACGAGCCCGGCTCGCTCCACTTCTCCACTTTGCCCGCCACGGGCGGCAGGGTATGCAGGTAGTCGTAGATGGCACCGAGGTCCTGTTCCGTCATGCCCGCGTACATGGTCCAGGGCATCACGGTCTGGAAGTCGTTGGCCATCCAGTCAACGGATCGGGGCACGTTGCTGCTGTCCGCATATTGTTTGAAGAACGCGATGAAGGTGGCCTTGTCCCAAGATCCGATACCATCGGCGTGCGGGGTGATGTTGGACGACCGCACGACCGCCCCGGTGGGGAATTTGAACTCAAAGCCACCCGCACCTGGTTCGCCGACCGGTCTGCCATTCTCCTCCTTCGTATGGCACACGAGGCATCCGCTCGCGTTCGCCATGTAGGCCCCGTATGCCGTACTGTTGGACGGCTCGGGAATGTTCATGGGATGAGCCTCCTCGGGGATCAAGTGCATGATGTTGCTCATGGGGAAGTCGGCCTTGCTGGGAACCGGTGCGCCCTCAAGCGATGGCAGGCTGCGTAAGTAGGCGATGATGCTGTGTACATCCTCCGTGGCCAGCTTGTTGTAGTTCGGATAGGGCATTACCGGAAAGAAGGGATGGCCATCCTTGCTTACACCGCTGGTGATGGCGCGGTAGATCTCGCCATCGGTCCAGTCCTTCAGGCCGAATGGGGTGAGGTTGCGCGCATAGAACACACCGGGGAAGTTCATGCTCTGGTCGAACCGCTCGCCGCCCTTGCCCAACGTGCCGGGCACCAACGGACCGCTGAAGCTGTTCCAGTCGCGTGTGCTATGGCAGTCCATGCACACGCACACACTGTTGGCCAGGTACTCGCCGCGCGCCACACGCTCGGGTGTGATCTCCACCTTCAGGTCGGCCTGTACGGGGATGTCCGGCAGGGCTTGGGTGATGTAGGTGATCAATGCGGCGCCCCCGATCAGGATGACGAAGAGCAGGATCCCAAGGACTTTCAACGTCTTTTTCATGGGACTGAGGCATGGGTCGGATGTGGTGTATGAATGGCCGCCCGTTACACCAAGGTAAGGTATTGCGGACGGCGTCGTTGCTGGTGCATCGATACCGAACGGCATTGCATAGTGGCTGGCGGTGCTTGAGCATCAGATCAGAACGGTTCTAAACAAGTTTGGATATCCCCACTGTTTCCATGCCAACCGCCTGCCCCGTAAGTTTGCCACCGAACGGACCTCAGCGGTCCGCCGGTAAGTAGTCATGGCACGAACAGCCCTCTTCGGTTCCTCCCTCGTCAAGAAGTATTGGATGGCCCTCACGGGCCTTTTCCTTATCTCCTTCCTGGTCGTCCACTGTGCGCTCAACGCGCTCATCTTCTTCAACGATGGCGGGGTCACCTTCAACACCGGTGCCGAGTTCATGGCCAAGAATCCGATCATCCGCGCCATGGAGATCGTGCTCTTCATCGGCCTCATCGCCCACGTGGTGGACGGCCTGATGGTCTGGCGCGAGAACCGCGCTGCACGCCCGGTGAAGTACGTCATGGAGAAAGGCAGCGCCAGCCGCACCTGGTACAGCGCCAGCATGGGGGTCCTCGGCACGCTTATCCTGCTCTTCCTCATCCTGCACCTCTGGCACTTCTGGGTGAAGAGCCGCATCACCGGCCTGCACGACTACGGCGTGGATGCCGAAGGACGGGAGAACCTCTATGCCGTGATGGTCGAGGTGTTCCAGAATCCCGTGGCCGTCATCATATACGTCCTGGGGTGCTTCAGCCTCTTCTGGCACCTGTTGCACGGCTTCAAGAGCGCCTTCCAAAGCCTCGGCCTCAATCACAAACGCTACAACGGCTTCATCGCCGCCTGCGGCACGGCCTTCAGCATCATCGTGCCCATCCTCTTCGCGTTGATGCCGGTGAGTATTTCCCTCGGTTGGATCAAGTGATGAGTTGCAAGGTGCGAAAGTGCGAGGGTGCGAAAGTGCAGTGGACGAATACACCTCGTTCGATATCGCACGCTGACTCTCGCACTCTCTCACCCTCGCACTCTCTTACCCTTTCTCTTTACACGCCATGAGCACCCTCGACAGCAAGATCCCGCCCGGCCCCATCGACAAGAAGTGGACCTACCACAAGGGGCACGCCCGCATCGTGAACCCGGCGAACAAGCGCCGCATCGACGTGATCGTGGTGGGCACGGGCCTGGCCGGTGGCGCCGCCGCCGCATCGCTCGCCGAACAGGGCTACAGCGTGAAGGCCTTCTGCTTCCAGGACAGCGCGCGGCGTGCGCACAGCATCGCCGCACAAGGAGGTATCAACGCCGCGAAGAACTACCAGAACGACGGGGACAGCACCTACCGGCTGTTCTACGATACCGTGAAAGGAGGTGATTACCGCTCGCGCGAGGCCAACGTGTACCGCTTGGCGGAAGTGAGCGCCAACATCATCGACCAGTGCGTGGCCCAAGGCGTGCCCTTCGCCCGCGACTATGGTGGACTGCTCGACAACCGCAGCTTCGGCGGTGTGCAGGTGAGCCGCACCTTCTACGCCCGCGGGCAGACCGGTCAGCAGTTGCTGCTGGGAGCGTACAGCGCACTGATGCGCCAGGTGGGCAAAGGCTCCGTGCAGATGTTCGACCGCCACGAAATGTTGGATGTGGTCATCGTCGATGGCAAGGCACGCGGCATCATCGCCCGCAACCTGATCACCGGCGAGGTCGAACGCCATGGTGCACATGCCGTGCTGCTCTGTACCGGCGGGTACGGTAACGTGTTCTTCCTGAGCACGAACGCCATGGGCAGCAACGTTACCGCGGCCTGGAAAGCGCACAAGCGCGGTGCCTACTTCGGCAATCCGTGCTACACGCAGATCCACCCCACCTGCATCCCGGTGAGCGGCACGCACCAGAGCAAACTCACCCTGATGTCCGAATCGTTGCGCAACGACGGCCGCATCTGGGTGCCCGCCAAGCTCGAGGATGCGCAAGCGATCCGCGAAGGCAAAAAGAAAGGCCGCGACATCCCCGAGGCCGACCGCGATTATTACCTGGAACGCCGCTACCCGGCCTTCGGTAACCTGGTGCCGCGCGACGTGGCCAGCCGTGCCGCCAAGGAGCGCTGCGATGCGGGCTTCGGCGTGAACAGGACCGGCGAGGCCGTGTACCTGGACTTCAACGCGGCCTTCGAGCGCTACGGCAAACAGCAGGCGAACGTGCTGAAGATCGACAACCCGAGCAAAGAGAAGATCATCGAGTTGGGCAAGGCCGTGGTGAGCGAGAAGTACGGCAACCTCTTCGACATGTACGAGAACATCGTGGGCGAGAACCCTTACGAGCACGCGATGAAGATCTACCCCGCCGTACACTACACCATGGGTGGCCTGTGGGTGGATTACAACCTGCAGACCACGGTGCCGGGCCTCTTCTGCCTGGGTGAGGCCAACTTCAGCGATCACGGCGCCAACCGCCTCGGGGCCTCAGCCCTGATGCAGGGCCTGGCCGATGGCTACTTCGTGATCCCCTATACGGTGAGCGATTACCTGGCCGACGACATCCGCTCCGGACCCATCGACACCAAGCGACCGGAGTTCGTTGCCGCCGAGAAGGAGCAGGTGGACCGGATCGACCACTTCCTGAACAACAAGGGAACGAAGCCCGTGGACGACTTCCACCGCGCACTGGGCAAGGTGATGTGGGACAAGTGCGGCATGGCGCGCAATGCGCAGGGGTTGCAGGAGGCGATCCAGGAGATCCGTGCGATCCGGGATGATTTCTGGAAGAACGTGCGCGTGCCCGGCAAGGCGGGGGAATTCAACCAGGAGCTGGAGAAGGCCGGTCGTGTGGCCGACTTCCTGGAACTGGGCGAACTGATGTGCATGGACGCACTGAACCGCAACGAGAGCTGTGGGGGCCACTTCAGGGAGGAATACCAGGAGCTGGACGGCCCGCAGAAGGGCGAAGCGAAACGCGACGATGCGAACTACGCCTACGTGGCGGCCTGGGAATGGCTGGGCGAGGCGGGTAAAGCCCAACTGCACAAGGAGGCACTGACGTTCGAGGAGGTGAAGCTGACGCAGAGGAGTTACAAGTGAGAGAGTGCAAGAGTGAGAGGTTGCGGGAGTAATTCGATCGAACGATAACCGACCTGACGAGTATGACCACAGAATACGAGGGCAAGAAATGGCACCTTGAGTGCCGCGAGGTAGGCCCGGACTTGTCCATGGTCAGTGAGCCGGGGTCGGCGAAGAGCGCGCAGAATTTCAAGGACTTCCGTGTGTGGCAACAAGGTCAGGAACTGGTCAGGCTAGTGTACAAACTCACCACCAAGCTGCCCAAAGAGGAAATGTATGGTCTCACCTCCCAATTGCGCCGTGCCGCGGTCTCGGTTCCATCCAACATCGCCGAGGGCTGGGGGCGGAACCGGACCGGATACCTGAATCTAGGTCTATCCTATTCACGAGGCTCCATCCATGAGGTGGAATCGCAATTGCTCAACTGCATCGATGTTGGGTTCCTGAGCAAGGAGGACACCGACCCTGTCATGGATCTTATCATGCGTTGCAGCTCCGGCCTTTTGAACTTCATGTCCAAACTCGAGATCACGCGATGACGAAGGTGCGTTTCCCTCGCACCCTCCCACCCTCGCACTCTTCAACCGCATTCACATGAAACTCACACTCAAAGTCTGGCGCCAATCCGGCCCGAACGACAAAGGCAAGATCGTCGACTATCCGGTGAACGATGTGTCGGAGGACATGTCCTTCTTGGAGATGCTCGATGTGTTGAACGATCAGCTCGTCCGGGATGGCAAGGACCCCATCGCCTTCGATCACGATTGCCGTGAGGGGATCTGCGGCATGTGCAGCCTCTTCATCAACGGCGAGGCGCACGGCCCGGGTCGCGGCATCACCACGTGCCAGTTGCACATGCGCAAGTTCAAGGACGGCGATACCATCTACGTGGAGCCTTGGCGCAGCGCGGCCTTCCCCGTCATCAAGGACCTGGCGGTGCATCGTGGTGCCTTCGACCGTATCCAGGCGGCAGGCGGTTTCGTGAGCGTGAACACGAGCGGCAACCTCGTCGACGGGAACGCTATCCCCATTCCGAAGGATGATGCCGACACGGCCTTCGATGCCGCGACCTGCATCGGCTGTGGGGCTTGTGTGGCCTCCTGCCCGAATGGCAGCGCGATGTTGTTCACCGCCGCGAAGGTCTCGCAGCTCTCCTTGCTGCCTCAAGGCAAGCCGGAGCGCAGGCGCCGTGCGCTGGCCATGGTGGAGCAGATGGACAAGGAGGGTTTTGGCAACTGCAGCAACACGGGTGCCTGCGAAGTGGAGTGCCCGAAACAGATCAGCATCTCGCACATCGCACGCCTGCACCGCGAGTACCTGGTGGCCACGGTGACCAAGGAGTGAGGATGGTGCCCGGCACTTCCCGGTCATCCGGACCGGTGGAGGGCGTTCACTGGATCCGCCGTCCCAGGGACATTTGGGGCCTCAGGGAAGATGGCCCTATTTGTGACTGCGTGAAGCGAGGCCTCGGCCCGAACATACCGCTGGGATGACTTGGATCCATACCGATGCGCATCCTTGATCTCAGGCGCGACCTTCAAATGGTCTTCCACCGTTCAATTTCGTGGGAGTAGGAAATATCGGCGCAGGCATTTGTTGGCGTAACGGAGACCGGCTGCCGCGTTCGCCGAGGTCACTTCGGGGATATGGATTCTTCTTCACCGCGAACAAGGTGCGGCTTTTTCGGCCTGCGAGCCAGGCTGGATGCGCAGAAGCTTGTCGGCCCTACATTCGGTGCCAGTGATCATGAGCAAACTCCCCCACGTCGGCACCACCATCTTCACGGTGATGAGCAAGCTCGCTGCCGAGTGCGGCGCCATCAACCTCAGCCAAGGCTTCCCGGATTTTCCGATCGATGAGAAGTTGAGTGCGTTGGTGAATGCCGCGATGAAAGCCGGCCATAACCAATACGCACCGATGCCCGGTCTGCCGGCACTGCGCGAGGCGATCAGCAACAAGGTGGAGCGTCTCTATGGCTTCCGTTACGATCCCGACACGGAGATCACCGTGACCTCAGGTGGCACTCAGGCCATCTTCACGGCCATCGGTGCGGTGGTCCATCCGGGCGAGGAGGTCATCATCGTGGATCCGGCCTACGACTGCTATGCGCCCGCGGTGGAGCTGTTCGGCGGCCGGCCGGTACATGTGCGGCTGGGACGTGACATGAAGTTCGATGCCGATGCGGTGAAGGCGGCGATCACGCCGCGCACGCGCATGCTGATGATCAACACGCCGCACAACCCGGCGGGCACCATCCTGGGCGATGCCGACATGAAGCGCATCGCAGAGATGCTGCGCGGCACGGACATCATCTTGCTCAGTGATGAAGTGTACGAGCACCTGGTCTTCGACGGAGAACCACACGCTTCTGCGATCAACTACCCCGAGTTGCGTGAGCGCGCATTCGTGGTCTTCAGTTTCGGCAAGGTCTTTCATGCCACCGGCTGGAAGATGGGCTATGTGTTGGCACCGAAGGAGCTGATGGCCGAGTTCCGCAAGGTGCATCAGTTCAATGTGTTCAGTGCGAACACACCGACCCAGCATGCACTGGCCGCATACATGCAGGAACCGTCGAACTATGAGAATGTGGCTGCGTTCTACCAGGCCAAGCGTGATCGTTTCGCGAAGGGCATGGCGAGATCACGCTTCAAGATCCTGCCCTGCCAAGGCTCGTACTTCCAAACAGCGGACTACAGTGCAATCAGCGATGAAGGCGACCTGGCGTTCGCACAGCGGCTCACCCGTGAACATGGGGTGGCGACTATCCCCCTGTCGCCTTTCTACAAGGACCCGCCAGCGGACCTGCGGCTGTTGCGTTTCTGCTTCGCCAAGCAGGATGCTACCTTGGATGCCGCGATCGAGAAGCTATGCAGGATCTGAGAGTGACCATTGTACAGCGCATGCTCCACTGGGAGGATGCCGAGGCGAATCGCTCGATGTTCGCCAAGGACCTGAGTGCCCTGAAAAGCGCCACGGATCTTGTTGTACTGCCGGAGATGTTCACCACGGGCTTCAGCATGCGCAGTGCCGATCTCGCCGAACCAATGGATGGCCCAACGGTTGCGTGGATGAAGGACCAGGCAAGAACGATCCAGGCGGCCATTTACAGCAGCATGATCATATCGGAGGGTGGGAACCATTACAACCGCGGGCTATTCGTGAAGCCCAACGGCGGGATCACGACCTACGACAAACGCCACCTTTTCCGTTTCGCGAACGAGACCGATCACTACTCCGCAGGGAAGGAACGCGTGGTGGTGGAATGGTGTGGATGGCGTCTGTTGTTGCAGATCTGCTTCGACCTTCGCTTCCCCGTTTTCGCCAGGAACCGGAGCGATTACGATGCCATCCTGTACGTAGCCAACTGGCCCGAAGCACGGCGCTATCCATGGAGCCAGCTACTGATCGCCCGTGCCATTGAGAACCAATGCTACGTGGCGGGTGTGAACCGGGTGGGCATGGACGGTAAGGGCAACCATTATTCGGGGGACAGCGTACTGGTTGACCCCAGAGGCCAGGTGATCGGCCATGTGGACCCTTCACAGGAAGGCCATGTAACGGAAACCTTCGACAAGGCGTCTTTGGAGGATTTCCGGGAGAAGTTCCCGGTGGCGTTGGAAACGGACGACTTCGAGTTGAAGTATTGACCGATCGTCAGCGCAGCACCTGGATGTGCCCCATCTGCTCCTGTTCCATGCCCAGTGTTCCGTCCTTCTCCTGGAACTTGTAGGCCAGGCGCCAGACATAGATGTCGTTCTTCACCACCTCGCCGCTGTAGGTGCCATCCCAACCTTGTGTCGGGTCGTCGCTCTCGAAGAGTTGGTTGCCCCACCGGTCGAACACATACAGGTGCATGGTGGCGATGTTCTTGCCCACGGGGATGAAGATGTCGTTCGTCCCATCGCCGTTCGGGGTGAAGGTGTTCGGGATGAAGATGGCCGATGGACAGTATTCGATCACCTGTGCGGAATCGAGTGCGGCACAGTCGAACTGATTGGTCACCTCCACCACGAACCATCCGTAGGCACCAGCGAGGATCACGCGCGAGCGTTCTCCGGTGTTCCAATCGTACTGTGACCCCGGGTTCCCCGCATCGATGCGAACGTATTGTTCGTCCTCGCCCAGGCAGGTGTGGAACTGATGCGTGGCCATTTGGACAGGGGATGGGTTGAACCGGACATCGATGGCATCCGAACGCTGGCAATGACCGTTGCTCACCTGCACCGTGTACAGACCAGCAGTGGTGATGGGGACCGAGCGGGAATCGGCACCATGGGACCACGTGTACGTGCAACCCGGATTGCCCGCATCCAAGGTCAATACCTGTCCGTCGCACAAAGTGGTGTCAACACCGAGTGCGACCACCGGGGGTGCCACGAACGTAGCGTTGGCTTCATAGGTGGCGGTGCAGCCGGCAGCGTTGGTGATGATCACGGAGTAGTTACCGTTGGCCTGCACCGCGATCGTCGAGGTGGTTGCACCGTTGCTCCACAGATGGGTGGCGTCCGCATTACCAGCGTCGAAGGTGATGCTTTCACCCACGCATCGTGTGGCGTCCGTGAGTACATCCACCGGTAGGTCCAGGATGGTCAATACGCGCGTGTCGGAGGTTGAGCAGGCGCCATTGTTCACCGTGACGGTATAACTACCGGGCGTGCTTACGTTGATGCTCGACGTGGTCGCCCCTGTGCTCCAAAGATGATCCGCACTTGGGTTGCCCGCATCCATGACCATGCTGGTGCCAACACAGATCGCCGTATCCGGTCCGAGGTCCACCACGATCGTCGGGAGGATGTCAACGATGGCATCGAAGGTGGCCGAGCAGTTCTGTGCGGTGGTCACCATCACCGAATAGGTACCACTGCTATCGGGCTGAATACTGGAGCTGGTGGCTCCCGTGTTCCACAGGTATGTGGAGCCGATGTTCCCCGCGCTAAGGCTGAACGGGTCGCTCGCACAACTTGTCACATCGGACAGCACATCCACAGGCAAGGGGTTGAGTGCGATGTTCACCGCATCATTGGCCACACAGCCTTGTGGTGAGGTGACCTCTACGGAGTAGGTACCGCTCGTTGTAACGAAGAGTTGCTGGGCGGTCGAGCTGTTGTTCCACAGATAGGCCGCACCCGGGTTCCCTGCATTCAAATTGATCTGCGGTATTCCACAAAGTGATTGGTCCGGCCCAAGATCCACTACGGGGAGGGGATGTAGGGTGATGTTGAAGGTGGTGGAGTGTTCGCACCCTTGGGCGTCCGTCACGGTCACGGTATGGGGGCCTGAGGCCGTAGGTACGATGCTCGACGTGATCTGGCCGCTGGACCATTGATAGCTCACCCCGGTGGTGGGAGCAGTGATCGTGGGTGGGTTGTTCGCGCAGGCGCTGGCACTTCCTTGGGTGGGTACGTCGGCGAAAGCACGCGCGATCACGACCTGGTCACTCACCGTGCATCCGTTCGCGTCGGTGATGGTCACGTTGTAGGTGGCCGTGCCCTCGTTCATGATCGTCGGCCCTTGGATGTTCGCGGCGTTGAGGTTCGCCGCAGGCGTCCACGCATAGGTCGGGTTCGGTACGTTGTGCTGCACACCAAGAACATGCCCAAGGGTGGTACACAGGGTCTGGTCCACTCCAGCGTTCGCCGTGTATCCAGTGGTGACCACGACCGTAACACTTTGACTGAGGCTGCACCCGCTGGCGGTATGGGTCACCGTACAGGTGTAGGTGGTGGTCTGCGCGGGCGAGGCCACCGGGTTGGGGATCCCGGCATTGTTCAAACCGGCCCCGGCCCAGGCATAGGTCAACCCCGGGCCACCCGTTGCGGTCGCGTCCAATTGCACGGATTGTCCCTGGCAGAGCGTGTCATTCGCGGCCGAGACGGCCACTCCCAATAACTGACCCACGGTGATGGTCACCTGGTCGGAGGCGATGCAACCGATGCCCGAGGTCGCGGTCACCTGATAGGTCGTGGTGGCGGTCGGAGTGGCGATGGGCGATTGCGCGGTGGCGTCGTTGAGCGAGCCATCGTTGGGAGACCAGGCGTAAGTGATGTTGCTGCCGGAAGAGGGTGTGGCCGTGATCGACGTACCTGCAATGGCACAGAGGGTAAGGTCCGGTGTGACCGAGACGGAGAACACCGGATCGACCTGCACATACACCGAGTCCTGGTAGACGCAACCGCCCAGCGGGTCGGCCCCGTTCAATACGTACCAACCGGAGGCGGTTGGTGTGGCCAAGGGGTTGTGGATACTGGCATTGTTCAAGGTGCCCGGCTGGCTCCACGAGTAGGACAGGTAGTTGTTGTCGTACCGACCCACAAGGAAGTCGTCGATGGCCCAGTTGTCGTGCCCGGCACCGTTATGGGCGAGTTGTCGCAAGCGGAACATGGTGCTCGCGGTCTGTGCGCTGGCCGGGATCGCCACATCCAACGGGGTGAATGCCGGATAGCCCGCCTGGTCATAGGTCGATAAGAGGGTCCAGTTCAATCCGTTGTTGGTGGAATACTCCAGAACGATGTCCTCGCCCACATCGGCATCATCACAAGGCGTTGTGCCGTTGGCGATCTTCAGTTGGAAACGAAGGTGCCCACCACCCGTGGTGTTGAACGCGGTCGTCTGGGCATACCGTTGCCCAGCACCATTGAAGTAGAGGGCCATTCCGCTCTGGCTTCCGCAGATGTCGCTCACGATCCCCCCTTGGATCGCGGTCCAGTCGCTGCCCGGTGCACCATCGAAGAGGTCCATGGAAAGTGCGCGTAGTGCGCGGCTACTGAGTTGAACGCTGCTGCCGGCACAAACGGCGGCGGGTTGTGCCATCGTCTCCAGGTCCACGATGTTCGCTGGGATCACGTTCACGCGGATACTGTCGTCGAGGTTGCCGCAGCCACTGGGGCTGAACACCCGCGCACGGTACCAGGTGGAGGCCATCGGTGTGGCTATCGGGTCGGCGATGGAGTCGTTGTCCAACGAGAAGGCCGGGGTCCACTGGATCTGGAACCAAGCGGGATCCGGAGGGGGTACAAGAGCGAGCTGTACGGAGTCGTACTGGCAGATCGTGATCTCCGGTTCATCGTTGGCGGTGAGCCAGGTCGGGATCGTGAGCGGCAGCCCCACGTGATAGGTGAAACTGCGTGGACACCCGCTCAGAGGCAGCGTGCCTGATACGGTATAACTGCCCATTTGGCTTGGCGTGAAACTGTAGGTGTTGCCCGTGGCGATCACCGTGTTGGGGTCCGCTGCCTCGGTCCAGGTCGCGTTGTTGAGCGGTTCGGGTGCATTGAGGGTAAGGGGGCCACCACCACAAACGACGCTATCCTCAGGCACGGGGATCATGCGTATGTCGTGTACCGAGGCCCCATAGCTCTCCCCATACCCCGTACCCATCATGTAGGCTTGTAGTCCAGCGGAGGCAGCGAGCACGTGTCGGCCTGGTAGTAACGGCAGTTTCACGTGTTTCCGATCGCTGCATCCCGGATAAGCTTGGAACTGGGCGGAGGGGACGGCCACGCCGTCCAGTGTGAGCTGACCGACCGCTGCGGTGGGAACCACCACGCTCACGCTATGCTGTGTGATCAGCGAGGAGGGGGATGTGTTCCAGGCCACGCTGGTCGAAAGCCGGTCCGCAGGGGAGACCAACCACATCGAAGGATCCCCGTTCCCCGCGCAACTATACCCCTCCATCAATTGGACCACGCTCACGGGCTGGCTGGCCACGATGCACACGGGGGCGGTGCTTCCGTTCACCTCGTGCCGTTGTCCGGCGTTCAGGGTGATCGGTGCACCTCCATTGATCGTTACCGACGTGCCGTTGAATTCGGCCATGATCCGATAGGTGCTCGTGTTCACCCCGTGGATGGGCGCGGTGTAATATCGAGTGCCCCAGGCCGCCGTCGGGATCAGTTGTTCGAAGATCACATCACAAGCCTGGCAGGCGCCGGGCACCGTGGCGCACATGGAGCCGCCGAGCACGGCGAAAGGGCGGCAGGATCCGCTGCTGGCCGTGGCCTCCACGACGGTGTTCGTCAGGTCCAACGCATCGGTGGCTGCTTGTAGCTGGTAGGTCTGGCCGGCATTCAGGGTCACCGCGAATGGGACCCCGGCAGCCTGGCCGCTCAAGAGATTCACTGACGGTGTGATCCGTACCTGCGTACCGTCCTGGCTGGCCACCACGAGCATCTCGCTCTTGTGCAGGTTGTTGAAGTTCGGCAGACCTTGGTAGGCATCCACCCGGTACCGGTTGCCCAGTGCGGCTTCGGGCAGGACCTGCGAAACGTCGTGGGTGAAGTTCTGGAAGCTGCTGGCCAATACGTTCACGCTGTCCACCGTCTCGATCAGCAGCCCTTTGTTGGCGATCGTGCCCGAGCCGTTGTTCTCGGCCGAGGTGGGGATGTCCACCACCACCACGCCGTTCGCCGGAACGCTGAAGCTGGTGCTCCACCCGTTCAGCGGCATGCTCACGGTACCCGTGGTGGCATTGGTGCCGAGGATGTGCAGTTTGATGGCCTGGGCGCCGAACCCGTTCTGCATGAAGCCGGTCCAGAACCGCTTGCCGCGCGTGGGCACTTGAAGGGCGGATTGGGCTACGACGACCTGCGCGAAAAGGCAGATCGTGAGAAGCTGAAGGCCACGGGCACAACGAACGATCTTGATGGGGTGGAATGCGCGTAGGCTCATCGTCAACCACCGAAGCGTGCAGGTGGTGGCGGGCGTTCTACGTGGTCGGAAGGGCCAGGGTTCGGCACTTCACCGCTCCGGTTCCCCGGCGGGTGGTGGAGCCTGCAACGACCAATCGACCTTCACATCCCACCCCGATCGGATGTTCACCGGTTCCGGATGGTGCCAGGTGCGCTCGGCCTGGGTCAGGCTTGCCCATTCGCCCGTGTCCCAGTGCCCGTTGCCATTGCGGTCCAGGACAAGCCTCAGTGTTCGGGAGCCAGGGGCGAGCCGGTCCCATCGCACCACCGGAAGGGCTGCGGTGACCACGGCTTCATGCTGCACCCGTTGTTGGCCATCGAGCACCTGGAGGAGGTAGCGGCCGTTCGGCGCCAGACCGGAGATCCCCACCTGGAGCGATCCGAAAGTGCGTTCCTCGGCTGTGCCGAGCAACGTGCGCAATGTGTCGTTCGTGCCTCCATGGATGTCGCGGATCGCTTTGGGGAGAACGGTCAACCGATACGAGGAACCACTGGCCGCTTGGAACAGCAGAGAGCAGCGACGGTCGTCCTCGCGTACCACCGTGAATGGGACGGGGACGCTGTCGTGCAACAGGCTTATCCGTGTGCTGTCGATCTGGAGGATGGGCCGTGCGCTTCGGATCAGGATGCTTGCTGGGTCCTTGCCATCGATCAAGGTCGCGGTGAGGCCGGTATGGAAGGGCCGTTTGATCGTGGGACGGTAACGCACGGTGTCCAGGACCACACCGGCCTCGCTGATCTCATAGGTCCCCTGGCTCAACAGCGTGGTGTCCGAAGGCCATAGGAGGATGGAGTCGCGTGTGGCATTGAACTCCGGTGTCCAGCGTAACGCACCGCCGGAGCGGGCCACATCGCGTACGGCGATCGTACCCATGGGTCTTGCCACGACGAGTTCCAAGGCGCCATCGGCATTCACGGAATAGCTCCGCACCTGTTGTCGGGCGCTGGCCGGCAGGAAGGCACGAAGCACATGCGAACGCACGGCGGTGTCGCCCGGTGTGATCGTGATGATGCTATCCAGGAAGGCCACCTCCTCGTTGGGGAGGTCATAGCGCTGATCGGCATTCTTGTCATGCAGGGCGAAGACACTGGATCGGCCGGCGGGTAGGTTCGCGAGGGTGAAGCGGCCCGATGCATCGGTGCGGGTCATGTAAGCTGGGCGGCCTTGGCGGAAGGCGGTCGTATCGCCCGGTGCATAGAGGCCCACCATCATCCCCTTCTCCGGCTTTTCGGTGAATGCGTTCACCACTTTTCCAACGAACCGGCCACTATCGAGGTGGTCACCCGTGCTCACCACATAGGTCAGGTCGGGCGAGGTGTTGCCTTCGGTCAGGTCCTTCACACGATCGCCCAGGTGGAAGGTGTAGGTGGTGCCCGGTTCCAGCGGGGCGTTCAGGCGTATCTCCACGCCACGAGGGCCTGCCAAGCGCACATCGGGAAGGGCTTTCAGCGGTGGGGAGACCAGCAGGCGTTCGCGCGGGAGGTCCAGCTGAACACGCTCATCGAATTCCAACAGGATGGCCCCTGCGTTGAAACGGATACTGCGGTCAGGAGGGAAGGCGGAGACCAATGCCGGGGGTGCGGTATCCTGCGCACCACCACCAATGGACTGTACGCTGGCACAACCGCCCAGGATCACCACCATCAGGCCCCACACGGCACAGGTGGGCCTCATGCGAAGAGCGGTTCGAGCAGCTTGCACAACACTTCCAGTTGGTGGCCATCCTGTTCCGTGAAGTCGTTCAGGTCGGCACTATCGATATCCAAAACGGCCACCACCTCGCCCAGCCGGCCATGGATCGGAACCACGATCTCCGATCGGCTCAATGCACTGCAGGCGATATGCCCAGGAAAAGCGTTCACATCGGGCACCAGGAGGGTCCTGCCTTCCTTCCAGGCCATGCCGCACACCCCCTTTCCGAAGGGGATCCGCGTGCAGGCCAAGGGACCTTGGAAGGGGCCAAGCACCAATTCCTTTCCGACCACGCGGTAAAAGCCGATCCAATGCCAACAGAAGACCTCCATTAACACCGCAGATACATTGGCCATGGTGGCCACCGGATCAGGTTCGGCCTGGATCAAGGCACGCAGCTGGGGCATCAATGCCGCATAAAGGGCGGATCGTTCCCTGGTCTCCGGTAGGATGATCGTTCCGGTCATGGCCGGTGGCAAAGTTATCCGACCGCAGCAGCGCGGATCAGGCACAAGCCGCGGTGTACACACTCGCCCGCACGCCCGGCACATCGCGCAGCATCCGAAGGCAACCTTCCAACGTGGCCCCGGTCGTCACCACATCGTCCACGATGAGCACATGCCGGCCTTGGAGTGGCGTGGCATCCGGCAGTTGGAAGGCCTCCTTCACGTTCTGCCAGCGGTCCAGCCTTCCTCGTTTGGTCTGGGAGGGGGTGCGCACCACACGAACGAGCCCCTTGGCCAGGCCCTCCACCGGCCACACCTGACGCATACCATCCACCAGCAACTGGCTCTGGTTGTACCCACGCATCCGTTCCTTATGCGGGTGCAGTGGCACCGGGAGCAGCAGATCGACCGTGCTGAACCGGGGGCTATCCATGATGTCCTCGGCCATCCGCCTACCCAATTCGTTGGCCAGCAGTTGATCGTGCTGGTATTTGATCCGGTGGAGCATGTGCTGCACCATGCCGGTGCGACTGAAGTGCAGGAAGGCACTTGCCGAGACCACCTCGGCCTTCCCATGGAAGAGCAGTTCCACGCTATTGCCGGGGTCGTTGTGGAAACGCGTACGCGGAAGGTCCATCACACAGTGGCTGCACAGGCTACCCTCGAACTGCCGCAGCCCCCGGTCGCACCCGCCGCACACACGCGGCAGGAAAAGACCGCCAAGGTCCTGCATCGCTCGTATGATCGGGTTCGTCACCGGGTTCAATACTTTGTTGAAAAGCGGAACGTTCCATGGAAAGTACCGTTATCCGCGCCTGTAATTTAGCCGTCCCGAACTACGCGGGAACAACACATGGAACAACACACCGAGAATAATCCCGGACCGAAGAACCGCTCCAACACCGGCCTGCTCGTACTGGTCGTACTGCTCCTGCTCAGCAACGTGGTCATGTTCTGGATGCTCATGAAACGCGGTAAGGAGGTTGAGCAGACCCAGCAACAGGTGGTGGCCGTGACCAGCGAGAAGGAGAATGTGACGGTGATGCTGGAGAACATGCTCGCCTCCTACGACACCCTGAAGACCGACAACGAGCAGCTGACGGTGGAGATGGAGGCCCAGAAGGCCCAGATCGAGGACCTGCTCAGCCAGGTGAAGAAGGGGAACTACAGCCTGGCCAAGGCCCGCAAGGAAGCCGAGACATTGCGCAAGATCATGAAGGGCTATGTGGTCACGATCGATTCCCTCAACCAGGCCAATGCGGCGCTTACCGCGCAGAACGTGGGTTTGACCCAGGAGCTGGGCGTGGTTTCCGGCCAGAAGGAAGCGCTGACCACGGAGAAGGCCGCGTTGGAAGGCAAGATCGCCAAGGGGGCCATCCTGCACACCACCACCATTACGGCCGGGGCATTGTTCATGCGCAACAACGGCAAGCAGGTCGAGACCGACCGGGCGAAGAAGGCCGAGATGGTGAAGTGCTGCTTCACGCTGGGGCAGAACTCGGTCACCGATGCGGGGGACAAGACCCTCTACATGCGTGTGATCAGCCCCGACGGTTCCGTACTGCCGGCGGGTGACCCGAATAACCGCTTCAAGTTCAACGGAGTGGAGGGTGAGTACAGCGCGAAACGGGAGGTGAATTACCAGAACCAGCCTGTGGATGCCTGCATCTTCTGGAACGGTACGGGCGAGATGCGTACGGGACAGTACATCGTGGAGATCTACGAAGCGGGTGCGAAAGTGTCCGAGTCGAAGTTCATGCTGAAATGACCGCGACCATTTCGCACGGTCGAGCCCTGGCGAAAGCCGGGGCTTGTCGTTCCCGGTCAGAAGAAGGCCCGCACCTGCGCGCCCCCGACATGCACCATCGGCACCCCTTGCGAGCTTCGACCATTGTAGGTGATGTCCACCTGCAGGTTGTTGCTCAGGTTGCGCTGTATCCCCACGCTCCAGGTCAGATTGGTGCCGGGTTTGAGGCCGACCAGTAACTCGTTCCCGATCGCTGAATTGGCCACGCCCGTGTAGCGGATCGCCACGCGATTGGCCGTGATCAGGATGCTGCCCTTGCCTGCGGTGTTGTAGCGGAACTCCAGGCCCAGGTCCTCGATCAATGCGCGTTCCCCACCGTATTCGGGCGCGTTCTGTTTATCGGTGTACTTGAAGGCGGCGATCGCGCGGATCGACGTGTTGGGCTGCCAGGTCACGCGGGGCTTCAACCCCTCCTGTTCCACCCGATAGGTGCGCCCGGTCAACAGGTCCGACCCATTGCTCACCCGTCCCAGCTCGGCCTCCACGTCGGTGGTCCACTGGCGGGTGGTGTTCCAACGGACGCGGAAGGTGTCGAAATGCCTCGACCGCGATTCGAAGCCGTTCACGAGCAGGCTGCGGCTCTGGTCACGTTGCAGCGTATGGTCCACGCTCCAAGTGCGGCTGGTCCTGTCGTAGAAGAAGGTGTTGCGTATGGAGGAGCTGTAGCTCGTGAGGCTCGTGTCCCGCGACTCGTCCACCAAGGGGTTCAAGGCATCGGTCACGTTCGCAGCGGCGGTCTTCCGATCGATGCGTATCGAAGCGAGGTCGGAGAATCGGGCTACCCATCGTTTGAATCCCTTGGCATCGCCCCAGCGCACGGCCGGACGCAGATCCAACGATGTGCTGAACTGATTGCTGAAGCTGCGCACGTAGTCGTTGCTGGGCACGAACACGCGGAGGTGGTCGGCCTCGTACCCGAAGTTGGCCAGTTCGAATTCGTTCAACTCCTTGATGCCGTTCCCATTGTAGTCGTTCCAGATGTAGAGGCCCTGGCCCGCAGGCACGCTCACGTAGATGTATTCACGCCGCTGCTCCAGCCCCGACCCCAGTTCATAGAAGAGGTCCAGCACGGCCATGCCCTTCAGGGTGGTGAGGTCGTGGTCGATCCGGGCCAGGTACGTGTTCTCCGGCCGTTGTAGGCTAAGCGTGGTGTCCGGTACCTCCAGCCGTCGGTAGGTGAAGGTGGTGGCCAGCCGCTTGCGCGGATCGCGTGCGAGGTCCACCGAAAGGCCATAACTGGTGGCCCTGGCGCTCTCCACCAGCAGGCTGTCCCGCAGTGCCTTGTCCCAGCGCTGCCCAGCAGCGAGCCGCCATTTGTTCTTGAAGGTGTCGGGGCTTTGAACGAAGGCTTCCCATTCGTGGAATTGATAGCTACCGAGGGTCATGGAGCGGGAGCCGTCCGGGCGGAACAGGTTCCGTTCGTGCTCGTCCTTATAGCCCACGGTGAGCATCTTGAAACGATGCTGGGCCAGTGCCTTGTGCCGTAGGAAATCGGAATGGCGCACATCGGTGGTCAACCGGCTGGCCGTACCGATCACATCGGTCCGGCGGATCCGGATCTCGCTCGCCACCTCCTGCTTCCAGCCGCTGTAGCCCTCGTCCACCTGGAAGGTGCTGGCACCAAGACTGAGACTGCCGAACCCCTTCCCGCGCAATTTCACATGGGAGGCGGCCAGTAGCTGATCACCATTGAGTTGGAGCCCGATGATGTTCCAGTTCCGGTCGAATTCCACGGCACGATACCGCTCCACGTAGCGCAGATCACTGGTGATGGCCTCGGTCTCGGCATCGAACAGGAGTTGCAGTGTACTGTCCTTCGCACTGATACCGATCGCGTGCTCACCCCTGGCCACCAGACCGAGTCCCTGGTCGTCCGCATCACCCAGGTCGCTGAAGGTATTGCGGTCCTCGTTGCTGTATGCCAGTTCCACCGTGGCCTTGGTGCGTGTGTTCGGTGCATGTTCCAGGGCGATGGTGAGGAACTGATGGGCGCGGGGTGCCACGAGCACACGCACGGGTGCATGGTCGCCGCGGTGTACGATCGTCCCGTTCACGGTGTCCGGGGCCACCCAGCGGAACACCCGTCCGTTCGGGGTGAACTCCTGCTGCACGTAATCGCCGGTGCCGGGGCCGGTCTGCGTGAAGGTGACGCGCCAGAGCGCCGAGTCGGGATGGGTGCTGTACCGGTATACCGGCGAATAGCCAAGGGAGTCCGTGCGGAAGTAGAGCACCTGGTCATCGGCATGGCCCGTGCTGTCCGCACCCGCTACCGTGGCCGCGAAGGGGTCATCACCCGCAAGGCGCAGCGCATTGCGTTCCACATCGCCCAACTCCTGCTGTAGGGGCTGGTTGCGATGGTCCTGTTCGCTGTACAGGTTGAACCGCAGGGTATTCTTCGGCCATTGCACGGTGTGCTCCAGCCGCACCAACGAGCGCGCATAGTTCTTGTCCGAATACTGGAACTCCACGGTGATCCGCCGGTCCTTGGTGATCGATCGTTTCGCCGTGAAGGTGATCTCGGCGGTGTTGTAGTCGATCACGTAATCATTCTCCTGCCCGCGAAGCAGGACTTGCCCGTCGATGAAGACCCGTTCGGTGCCGGACAGGATGACGATGATGGCCCCGGCCTCCGTGCCGCGCAACCGATAGGGCCCCTGCACCCCTTCGATCCCCTGGATCACATTCCGTGCGAATTTGCCCTTGCTGATGGCGGCGCTCGCCCCGATCCGGGCCTTCACCTTCTCCCCGTATGCAATTGGGGTATCGAAGCTCAGGCCCTTGGTCTTCTTCAGGTAGGTGAGGAAGTGGCTCTTGGGTCGTTGTAGGACGAAGTCGCCGGCGATCAACGACCACCCATCCCGTTCATCGCCCTCGAAGAGCTTGATGAACACCTGGTCGAAATCCTGGAGCTCGAGGGTATTTCCACCCGCTTGGATCGGGATGTTGTTGTCCGTCACACTGGCCAACACCTGGATGCGATCGCTCAGACGCCCGCTCAACTCGAGGTTCAGGGTGGAATTCACCGCCAGGTCCTGGTTGTTGCCAAAGAGCACACCGCGCGAAATGCTGCCACTCTTGTTAAGGCCTTGCACACCGAAGGGATCCTCGTTCTGCCTGGGTGGCTCGTACCGGAAGGGGTCCTTTCGATCGCCGGACAGGGTGGTTAGCCTATCGGGATCCTTGTGCTGGTGTACCTGTGCGAAGGCGATCGGCAGCACCCGGTACCGTGCCAGGATGCTATCGGCCGTGGGGGGCTGGAGCCAATGGACGGTGGCGCGGTATGGGTCGAGCGTATAGGCCAGCGCGCCGATCGGCAGGCCATTCGCGAACAGATGCAGGCTTCCGGGCACGATGCTCAGCGAGTCGAGCACCACGCTGTCCTCATGCATCGCCAAATACCGCAACCGAAGGTTCGAGGGCGACTGCCCTTGCCCCAAAGCAGGGAACAGGGCGAGGAAAAGAGCCATGGACAGCGCACGGGCGAGCATCACCGACACGGCGTGGGAAGGGATCGGGCCACGGGCCAGGCTGTGTGACGCGCGGGGCATCTGGGTCCGAAAAGTACCCCATCACGCTTCCACGGGGCGCCTATCACCAACGCCTTGTTGATGCCGTTAGTGCCATAAGGACCATCGCGGTGAGCACGCCGGATACTTTTGACCGGACAGGCTCCCCTGCTCCGATGCCGCGATACTCGTTCCTGCTACTGCTCGGCCTCTTGGCCTGTTCCACTCCCGAGAAGGGCCGCGACCAGGAAGCGGCAGGCGGTAAGTTCTATGGCGGGGTGTTCAACATGAACGAGGGTGACGACGACCTGGGCAGCCTCTTTCCGTTGAGCCTCACACGTTCCAGCGCACACCATATCGCCTCACAGGTCTATGAGGGGCTGGTCGCCTTCGATCAGCGCGACCTGTCCATCCGACCCGGCTTGGCCGAGTCATGGACCGTCGACCAGAGCCGTACGGTCTACACGTTCAAACTGCGTGCTGGCGTGCGCTTCCATGACGACACCTGTTTCGCGGATGGCACCGGACGGGAGCTGACGGCCACCGATGTGGTGGAGAGCCTGACCGCGTTGTGTACGCACGACGCATCCAACCAGATGTTCTGGTTATTCCAGGACAAGGTGCTCGGCGCCAATGCACATTATGCGGCCACGGTCGGTGGCAAGGCGGGTCCTGGGGTCTCGGGCCTCGAGGCCATCGATCAGCTCACCGTGCGGGTCACCCTCACCACACCTTATCCGAGCTTTCTCCAGATCCTGGCCCACCAGGGCTGTTGGATCCATCCGAAGGAACTGGTGGCACATTACGGGAGTGAGGCACGCTGGCATCCGGTGGGCACCGGGCCGTTCCGGTTGAAGCATTTCGTGCGGGGGGAGGTCATCGTGTTGGAACGATGGCCGTACTACTGGGGAAAGGATGCACAGGGGAATCAGCTACCCTTCCTTGATGCGATCAAGTGTACCTTCTTGAAGGACAAGGAGCAGGAGTTTGAGCAGTTCGCGAAGGGCAACCTGAGCATGATCGACGAGCTGCCTGTGGAGCGTACAGTGGAGATGAACGATACGGCCGCATACCAGGTACAGACTATTTCGGGGCTCTCGGTGCAGTTCTATGGGTTCGATCATCGCCATCCGCCCTTCAATGATGTGCGCCTCCGACGGGCGATCTCATTGGCCATCGATCGGCGGATGATCGTGGATTCGATCCTGAACGGACTGGCGATCCCGGCCCGGCACGGTGTGGTCGCACCCGGATTCGCTGCCTATCCGTACGATTCCGTCCCCGCGCTTGAATATGACCCCACAGAGGCGGCAGCCCTGCTCGCCGAGGCCGGCCATCCGGGAGGGGCGGGCATCCCCACGATCTTCCTGCAGGTGAACGGCGATGGCTTCGGATACATCCGGGTGGCCGAGGCCGTCCAGGAGATGCTCACGAAGAACCTGGGCTTGCGCGTGGTCACCACCGTACTTCCGGCGGATCAGCACTACAAGCGCATCGAGATGGGTCATGCGCAGCTCTGGCGGGAAGGCTGGGTCGTTGACCATCCTGATCCCGAGAACTTCCTTGCACTGTTCTATGGCAAGAACGTTCCAGCGGACACCGCACAGCCCTCCTACCTCAACAGCACGCGGTACAAGGATGCGACATACGACTCCCTCTTCGCACGTGCGCTGCGCACGCCTGAACAGGCCGAACGCATGATGATCCTTGGCCGTGCCGAGCGCCACCTGATGGAGGACATGGTCGTGGCACCCCTTTACCACGAACGTTCCGTCCGTATGTTGCAACCCTGGGTGCGCGACCTGCCCATCAACGGGATGGAACTGCGCCAGATACGCGACACCTGGTTCGATCCCGCTGCCCGATCCGCGAAATAGGCGGCTCTATCCGATGCCGCCGCTCACATGGGTGCGCATCAGGTGCTTCGCCAACGGCATCAAGGTCTCGATGCATGGTAATGGTGTATCCGTACCGACCGCGAACGTGGCCGGGTTGGGCAGTTCGGGGTATCGCCGGATCAAGTCCGTTTTGATGTGCTCAAAGGTCTGTGTGAGACCAAGGGTGTATGTGGCCACGAACCGGGTATGCACGCTCCTGTGGCTGCGCTCATCATCGTGCTCCAGCACCCGGGGGATGGTGTAGGCATAGGCCCGGGTCTCGCGGTGGCGTCGCACCAGTAGCCATCCTTCCCCGGTGTGCAGTGGCTGTACGCCCACCGGTGCGAATTGCACGTGCTGGGCCAGTTCGGTGCGCAGGGTGAGGCCTACCTCCAGCAACCGGGTCAATTTGGGGATGGCGAAGTGGAGCACCTCGTCGATCACATGCAGGGGTTCGGGTTGTTCCGGCCCTTGGCGCAAGGGCTGCCCCGTTCCCGGATCGAACCCGATCAGTGGGGTCAGCAGGTTGCGTGCCAACTCCTTCTTGCTCCGCTGCAATTGGAGCAGCTGGTCCGCATTGGAGCGTACATCGGCCAGGTACGGGTACAACTTGTGCTCCTTGAAGCGCGCCTGCACCTGTTGGGTATAGGCCAGCAGGAGGTACTGCTTCAACTCCAGGTCGATGGCGGGCGAATAGGCCCAGTCGGTGGGCAGGCCGGTGTGGTTGCTGTGTGCCATGGCCAAGGGTTGGAACGGCTTGTTCAAAAATAATGTTGCCTTCAAAGACCTGCTCCGGTGACGGGCTCGACCTTTGGGGTCATAAGAAAAAGCCATGCCGATGTCCCTCCGACCGTTCGGACCCACCCTGCCGATCCTGACCATCCTTTTCCTAAGTGCCTGTGTACCGGCGCGGAAATACGAGGAAGTGGACCAACGTGCACGAGCGTTGCAACAGGAGGCCGATGCAGCGAACAAGAAGGCTCTGGAAATACGAACGAGCTACGATGAGCAAGCCGCAAAGCTGGCGGACCAGACCAAACGGGTCGGGGAGCTGGAGCGCGATACCACGGTCCTCGGTACCTCTTTGCGGAAGATGACGGTACAATACGACAAGATCAATACGCTGAACGATGAGTTGTTGGGCAAGTACAATGCCCTGCTCGCCGGGAACAGTAGTGAGAACCGCAAGTTGCTCACCGACCTCGAGGCCATGCGGCTTGACCTGCAGAACAAGGAGGATTCGGTGAGCGCCCTGGGCAAGCGGGTCGGGGAGAAACAGGCTGCCCTGGCTGCGCTTCAGGCGGAGATGGAGGCCAAGGACGCAGCCATGAAGGACTTGAAGAACCGGGTGAGCCAGGCCCTCTCCGGGTTCGAAGGCAAGGGCCTCACGGTGGAGCAACGCAACGGACGGATCCATGTGAGCATGGACAACAAACTGCTCTTCCCCAGTGGTAGTGCGGCGGTGGATACGAAAGGGCGCGAGGCGATCGGCAAACTGGCCAAGGCCATCGAGAACGAAAAGGACCTGAGCATCCTGGTGGAAGGCCATACCGATACCGACAGGATCGCGCCCGGTAGCGCGTACAAGGATAACTGGGACCTCAGTGTGGCACGTGCCACCAGCGTGGTGCGCATCATGCTGGAGAGCAGCAAGACCGACCCCATCCGCATCACCGCGGCCGGTCGTGGCGAGTTCGTACCGGTGGACCCCAACGACAAGGCGAAGAACCGACGCATCGAGGTGGTCTTGATCCCCGACCTCAAGGAGCTCTACAAGCTGGTGAAGGAGTGATCCTACAGGGTCTGGTCAGGCACCTACTGGCGAGGGCGCAGGAAGCGGCGTGGCCAGCCAGGTCCGTGCATCCTCTTCCGCAAGGAAGATCCGCGTGTCGTGTTCGCGTGGATGGTAGCGGTAATAGATCTCGATCAACCGCTGGTTGAAGCGGGTCTGTGCCGTCACGGCCAATCGGTTCGCACGGCCGCAGCCACCATCCATGTCATGTGGGTCCACATTCAACACGTTCAGTTCGAAGTCGAACTCCGTGGGTAGGATGGCCAGTACATCCACGTCCCGGCCTGCGATCAGGTCGCGTTTGGCCATCACGATCTCCCCCATCCCCTGTACACCCAAGCGCACATCCGGTTTGAAACGTACTTCCACAAGCACATCAGAGACCAATTCCACGGTTGCGGAACCGGTCTCGATCAGGCGGGGCTGTTCCATGCGCATGCATCAAAGATACGGACCGTATGCAGGCATACGATATGGCCCCGCTGCCCCCTAACTCATTGGCATTCCAATAATTAGCCGAGGTATGGTTGGTGTGAACAGGGCACTGACCCAGGAGTTCCTTCAAGGCCCGGACCACTGCTCGCAAGTGCTCCGGCTTCGCTATCGACCGGATCGGGACAGGGCACTCCCTAAGCGCCACTTCAGCATCTTTGCGCAGGGGGCAGCTCGGTCCGGCACACACCGGACCCTGTGGTGAAAGTGGATCCTTGAACCACTCCTCCTCGTGGCTTCCCATACACGGCCCGATGAGCGTGGAGTTGGAAAAGGGCCATGGCGGAGCGAGTGACCACGGATGTACCGATAGCTGGCAATGACCCTCGACGCATGAATGGACGGATCCCATATCGTGTGGCCGTCATAGGCGGTGGTCCGGCCGGGTTGATGGCTGCGTTCACACTGGGGCAACGCATTGCTGTTGATCTTTACGAACAGGGTCGCAATCCTGGTCGCAAGTTCCTTGTCGCTGGCGATGGTGGCCTCAACATCACCAACAGCATGGTCGGCGATGCGCTGCTCGCCCAGTACGCTCCTGCGGATGCCATGCGATCGATCCTCGAAGCCTTCGGCCCGGAAGCATTGCGGGAATGGCTGGCATCCATCGATGTGCCCACTTATACGGGAACCAGTGGCCGTGTATTCCCCGTGCGAGGTATCAAGCCGGCCGAGGTGCTCAAGGTGATCGTCGATGCGGTCAAGGCGAGGGGTGTAAGGTTCCATACCGAACATCGCTTCGTCGGCTTCGATGCGGATGCACGTCCATTGATCGAGGCTGCGGATGGTCGCAGGACGATACAGGCGGATGCATACGTTCTCGCCTTGGGTGGAGCCTCTTGGGCGAAGACAGGCTCGGCGGGGGAGTGGGCCACCTTCTTTGAAGGGATCGGTGTACGCACGAACCCTTTCCAGGCCAGCAATTGTGGAGTGGAAGTGGACATTACAGAGGGCCTGCGCCCGCACATCGGCAAACCATTGAAGAACATCGAGGTGCGGTGTGGCACCAGGTGCACACGCGGCGAAATGACGATCACCGAACACGGTTTCGAGGGCAATGCGATCTATCCGGTCATACCCGAAGTACGTGCGCAGCTGAACGCGAAAGGAGAAGCCGAACTGATCATCGACCTGAAACCGGACCTGAGCACGGAACGCATCCGGGAGAAATTGCGGGATGCCACTTGGAAGGAGAGGACCGCGGCCTTGAACCTGGACCGGGCATCGCTTGCGTTGCTCAAGGCCTTCACCCCGAAGGAACGGTACCTGGATGGTCGCCACATGGCCTTGGATGTGAAGCAGGTCCGGATCCCGGTACATGGCCTACGGCCCTTGGATGAGGCGATCAGCACCATTGGCGGCATTGCGATGGAAGGGGTGAACGCGGACCTTTCGCTGGTACGGCACCCGCACCTTTTCGTGGCGGGTGAGATGCTGGATTGGGACGCGCCAACGGGCGGATTCCTGCTTCAGGGTGCGTTCAGCACCGGGCGTTGGGCGGCGGAAGGGATCCTGCGTCGGCTGTGATCAGCCGAAGAGATGGCCGAGCACCTCGCTCACCTGGCCCACCTGTACCACCTGGATGCCATGGGTGGGCGTGATCCCTTTGGTGCCTTTGGGAACGAAGATCCGTGCGAAACCGAGCTTGGCCGCTTCGGCGATGCGTTGTTCGGTGCGTGTCACCGGTCTGATCTCGCCTGTGAGGCCCACCTCACCCGCGAAACAGACATCCATGGGCACGGCGATATCGGCATTGCTGCTGAGCACGGCGCATACCACGGCAAGGTCGATGGCCGGTTCCTCCACGCGGAAGCCACCGGCGAGGTTCAGGAACACATCCTTCTGTCCGAGCCGGAACCCACACCGTTTCTCCATCACCGCCAGCAACATGTTCAGTCGGCGCAGGTCGAAGCCGGTGGAACTGCGTTGGGGTGTGCCGTATACCGCACTGCTCACCAAAGCCTGCACCTCGATCAGGAGCGGACGCATGCCCTCCATGGTCGCGGCCACCACCACGCCACTGGGTCGTTCCTCACGGCGACCGAGCAGGACCTGGCTGGGATCCTCCACCACGGCCAGCCCGCTGCCCCGCATCTCGTAGATCCCCAGTTCGTTGGTGCTCCCGAAGCGGTTCTTCAGGGGCCGGAGCAGGCGGTAGGCATGGTCGCGATCACCTTCGAATTGCAGCACACAGTCCACCATGTGCTCCAGCACCTTCGGCCCGGCGATGAAGCCATCCTTGGTGATGTGCCCGATCAACACCATCGGGATCCCGGTGGTCTTGGCGAACCGCATCAGTTCGGCGGTACACTCGCGCACCTGCCCCACGCTCCCAGGGCTGGCATCCAGCACGGCGGTGTGCAGGGTCTGCACACTATCGATCACGACCAGGCCGGGCTGAAGTGCCTCGATGTGCTTGAAGATGGTCTGGGTGTTGGTCTCCGTGAGTACGAAGCACGTGTTCCCCCCACCGGCCAAGGTGGACCCGGAATTGGTCGCCTCCAGGCGCTCTGCCCGCATCTTCACCTGGTGCTCGCTCTCCTCCCCGCTCACGTACAGGGTCTTCAGATGGGCATTGCGCAGCGCGGTCTGTAGGAGCAAGGTGCTCTTGCCGATGCCCGGTTCGCCGCCCAGCAGTACCATGCTTCCCGGCACCAGCCCGCCCCCCAGCACGCGTGCGAGTTCCCGATCGCTCAAGGGGATCCGTGGTCCGTCCTGCGCTGGGATCTCTGTGATCGGGACCGGTTTGGGGCTGCGGCCCTTCACACTGGCCGGTGTACCACGTTTCTCCTCCACGCGATCAACGACCTCCTCGACAAGGCTGTTCCACGCCTTGCACTGCGTACACTGCCCCAGCCATTGGGCGTAGCTGCTGCCACAGTGCTGGCAAACGAAACGGGAGCGGACCTTAGCCGCCATGGCGGATCCGCTCGACCAGCGAGGTGGTGGAGAACCCGTCCACCAATTTCAGTGACCGGACCTCACCGCCTGCGGCCTTCACCAGATCGGCACCCACGATCCGATCCTCCTTCCAGTCACCACCTTTCACAAGCACGTCCGGCCCGATCGTTCGGATCAACTCCAGCGGCGTGTCCTGATCGAAGATCACCACGGCATCCACCGCTCGCAATGCGGTGAGTACACGGGCGCGGCTGTCCTGGTCGTTGAGGGGGCGGTCCTTCGCCTTGCCCAGGCGGCGCACACTTTCATCACTGTTCAGCCCGATGATCAGCCGATCGCCAAGGGTAGCGGCCTCGCGCAGGTATTCCACATGGCCGCGATGCAGGATGTCGAAGCACCCATTGGTGAACACGATGCGGTCGCCCTTCATGCGCCAGATGTTCACCATGCGCTGTACCCGCACCAGGTCCATGATGCGTGGGTCCGTATCGGCGGGGAGGGTCGCGGTGCTCATGGGGCGTTCTTTTTCCGGTCGCGAGCGGCCAAAAGTAGCGATAGGCCACCGAGACCGATCAACATGGCGGTCTGCACCAGCCAGAGCAGCCATCCAATGGCCAGCGCATCCGGTCGGATCAGGCCACCGCCTTCGGGCGGGGCCATGTACATACCCACGATCAGAGCCACGAAGGCCGGGTACACCCCGATGCCCCCTTGTACCAGGATGATGCCCACCGAGCCCGCGATGAAGCCCGCCAACAGCCCGGCGAGCGGGATGTCGTTGGTGGTGGGGATCGCGTTGAAGGCCAGGATGAATGTGGCCACGTACAAGCCCCAGATCAGGAGCGTGTGCAGCAGGAACGCAGCCTTGTCCTTGATGCGGAACACGGACCCTACTCCGGCGAGGAAGCCACGCACCGCATCCATCATCCGGGCACGCAAGGCTGGTCGCGACCAGAAGAAATAGCTCCCGGCGAGTAGGGCCAGGACGATCGCACCGGCGATCCAGGGTCCGCAATGGATCCATTCCGAAGGCGGGCCACCAGGCTCCTGTCCTTGCCGGAAGGCCAGGATCCGGGCTTGGAAAAGGTCCAATTTGTCGTATTGCAGGAGCAGGGTGATCCCGGTGATGCCCAGCAACATGACCATGTCCACGGCACGTTCGGCAAGGATGCTCCCGAAGCCACGCTCGAAGGGCACCTGTTCCGATCGGTACAGGGTAACAGCACGGCTGGCCTCGCCGGCGCGGGGCAGTAACATGTTCATGAAGTAGCCGGCCATCACAGCGTGGTAGCTGTTCCAGAAGCCCACACGGTGGCCCAGCGGTTCAAGGAGGTAACGCCATCGCCAGGCCCGGCTCACGTGGCTCAACCATCCCAGCACGAGCACCGCGAGCAACCAGCGCAGGTCGGCCTGGCGGAAGGCCTCGAACAACTCCTCGCGCTGCCGATCATCCAACTGGGCGTACGAGTAATGGACCAACCACACCCCTAATGCGATAGGCACCACGATCCGCAGGATGTGGAACAACGTCCGCTTCATGTCCGCAGCCGGTTGCTCGTCTCGTCCGGGAAGATGATCGCGGGCCGGAAACGGCGGGCCTCCTCCAAGCTCATGTGTGCGTAGGACACGATGATCACGATATGCCCCACATGCACCTTATGCGCCGCTGGGCCATTCATGCAGATCACTCCCGAACCGCGCTCACCCTTGATCACGTACGTTTCCAGGCGTTCTCCGTTGTTCACGTTCAGCACCTGCACCTTCTCGCCCTCCACCAGACCGACCGCATCGATCAGGTCCTCGTCGATGGTGATGCTACCGATGTAGTCCAGGTCCGCTTCGGTCACTCTTACGCGGTGGATCTTGGTGCGAACGACTTCGATGGTCATGGTTGGGGATGGGCCGCGAAAGTACCGGTCTCGCCACGCGGTCAGCGCACCAGAGTGAGGTTGTCGATCAAACGTACGGGGCCTACCTGCGCCGCGATCAGGGCCACGGCCATGGACCGGTCTCCCCATTGGGTCAGTGGCTCCAAGGTGTCGTGATCGGCGATCCCGAAATAGTCCAATACCACATCCGGCTCCTGTGCGAGCGTTGCTGCCACGGCCTGTTCGACCGCTGGAATGGGGTGTTGGAAGCCCAACTCACGGGCCACGGTCAACGCCCGGTAAAGGATGGTGGCTTTCTGCCGGTCCTTGGCATTGAGGCGTGCGTTGCGAGAGCTCATGGCAAGGCCATCGGCTTCGCGTACCGTCGGGCAGGGTACGATCCGCACCGGCCAGCGTTCCTGTTCGGCGATGTGCCGGATCAGGGTGAGTTGTTGGCGGTCCTTTTCTCCGAAATAGGCGGCATCGGGCCGCACATAGTGGAACAGTCGCTCCACCACGTTCACCACCCCCTGGAAGTGCCCCGGACGGGAAGGCCCTTCCCAATGGGAGGCGATGGCCCCCAGGCTGTACGTGGTCGGCACGAACCCAGCGAAAAGCCCATCGGCCTGTGGTGCGAACAGGGCGTCGCAGCCGGTCTTCAGGAGCAATGCACGATCAGCCTCCAGCTGCCTGGGATAGTGCTCAAGATCATTTAAGTTGTTGAACTGCAGCGGATTGACGAAAATGCTACAGACGACGGATGGGTGTGACCGACGAGCCTCCGCGACGAGGGCAAGGTGCCCTTCGTGCAGGGCACCCATGGTGGGGACGAAGCCAACGGACCTACCCTCGCGGCGCGACCTAGCCGACCACTCGGCCATGGTCGATGGAAGATCAAGGAGATCCAAGCGGGGCGCGGCTTTCGAGGTGGTACGAAGGGGGCGAAGCTATGCTTCACGGTTGAAGTTCCGCGGAAAAGTCTATATTTTTGTACCCGCAATTTCCCAACCTACCATGAGCTTGAAGAACGCGAAGATCCTCACCATCTCCCAATCGATCCAACCCTTCATGGACGGTCCGGAGGAAATGGCGAAGATCGCGCGGCAGCTTCCCCAGGGCATCCTGGACCTCGGCAACGAGATCCGGGTTTTCATGCCCAAGTTCGGGGGTATCAATGAGCGCCGCCACCAGTTGCACGAGGTCATCCGCCTGAGCGGGATGAATCTGATCATCAACGACACCGACCACGCCCTGCTGATCAAGGTGGCCAGTGTGCCCAGTGCACGCATGCAGGTCTACTTCATCGACAACGAGGAGTATTTTCGCCGGAAGGCCGATACCCACGATGCCGAAGGCAACTTCTTCGCGGACAACGACGAGCGGGCCCTGTTCTTCGGGCGCGGCGTACTGGAGACCGTGCGCAAGCTGGGTTGGGTGCCGGATATCATACACTGCCACGGATGGATGACGGCCTTCGTGCCCCTGTACGTGCGCCATCACTTCGCCGACGACCCCCACTTCGAGAACACCAAGCTGGTCTTCAGTGTGCATGACCAGAAGGCGGAAGCACTGGATAAGGACCTGGCGAAGAAACTGGTGATGGAGGGCTTCGACAAGGAGCTGCTTAAAGGGTTGAACAAGCCCACCACGGACGACCTCGTGAAATTCGCGATGGGCCTTTCCGACGCGGTGGTGCGTTCCACCGCCAAGCTGAGCAAGGGCCTGGAGGCGGCCGTGAAAGCGACCGAGAAGCCGGTGATGCCCTACGTGGGCGAAGGCGATGCCGTGAAGGCCCACGCCGAGTTCTATCAGACCATCCTGGAGGAAGCCCTCGTCTGATCCGGTGATCGCCCCATTCCCGCGCCGGTTCACGGCCCTGTTCGGCAGGCCGATGTTGGCACTCCTGGTCGTGGCGGTATTGCACGCCTGCCGAAAACCCGAGGACGACCTCGGCCTGGAACTCTTGCCCGGAGAGCCGCTCGGCCTGGTGGCGGATACCGCAGCGATGCATGCCTTCACCTTCGAGGACAGCGCGGTGCAGACCAGCGGCCTATCGCGCGTGCTGGTCGGCTCGTACCTCGATCCGGAGTTCGGTGCGCTCAAGGTCAGCCTCGTTGCCCAACTTCGACTCACGACCAACAACATCGGCCAGGGGCAGGATAACAGTGGCCTTGTGGCGGACAGCATCGTGCTGTCACTCGCCTTCGAGCCCACGGCCACGCATTATGGCAACCTCAGCCCGCAACGCTTCGTGGTCCAGGAGCTGAGCACCGCCCTTTCGATCGATTCGGTGTACCACTCGAATGACCGACCGGAAGTACTCACCGAGGATCTGGTCGCGCTACATGGTGGAGAGGTGACCCCCGACCCCACACACAACGTGATCCTGGCAAACGACACGGTGGTGCCGCAGGTGCGCATCCCCTTGCGGCTCGACCTCGCCGAGCGTTTCCTGGATGCGTTCGGTACATCCTCGATGGTGGACAACCCGGCATTCCTGGGGTTCTTCAAGGGGATCAAGGTCTCGGTGGAGAACGGCGCCCAAGCACCCCACCAAGGCGGCATCCTCTATTTCAACACCACGGGCAACGCCTCGAAGGTGACCGTGTACTACCATGACCAGAACAACCAGCCGGAACTGCTCCGCAGCCTGGACCTGATCATGTCTGCCAGCGGGGTCCGATACACTTCGGTGGAACGGGATCCGACCCAGGCCGAGGCACCCGGTTTGGCCCAAGCGCTCAGCGACCCCGATGCACCGGCACAGGCGCTGTACCTCCAGACCCTTGGTGGCTACCGGGCCGCCCTGCGTTTCCCAGGCTTGGACCAGCGGGCAGAACCCGGCAAAGCCCTTTCAAAGGCCGAATTGATCGTACCGGTGAATGGCACCTTTTACCCGTACTACCTACCCTCCAGCACACTGTTGCTTTTCAGGGAGGTGAACGGGAACGACGTGTTCCTGCCCGACCAAGTGAATGGCGCCACGGGGATCGGGGGCAACTACGATGTCGCCCAGCGGGTGTACCGCTTCAACATCACTCGTTATGCTTCGCAAGTGATGAACGGGACACTCCCGAACGAAGGCCTCTTGTTGGTGGCCAGCAGCTCGGGCGTGAGTGCGAACAGGACGGTCCTGTGTGGTCCGGAGCACCCCGATACGCCCATGCGCCTGCTGCTTACATTTACCACCTACTGAACGGACCATGTGCGGGATCGTTGCCTATTTGGGAGATAAACAAGCCTACCCGATCCTGATCAATGGGTTGCGCAGGCTCGAATACCGTGGTTACGACAGCGCTGGGGTCGCATTGCTCCAGGGCAACGCACTCACGATCCACAAGTGCAAGGGCAAGGTGAGCGATCTGGAAGCGCACATCGCTGACCGGTCCACCATGGCCACGGTAGGGATCGGGCACACACGCTGGGCCACCCACGGTCCCCCCAATGATATCAACGCCCATCCGCACCAGGGCACCAGCGGCGACCTGGCCCTGATCCACAACGGGATCATCGAGAACTACGCGGCGATCAAGGAGGAATTGGTGCATCGTGGCCACATCTTCCGCAGCGATACGGATACCGAGGTGCTCGTACACCTGATCGACGATATCCAGCGGAGCGAGGGCGTTGATCTGCCTGAGGCCGTGCGTCTGGCCCTCTCCAACGTGGTGGGCGCGTATGCCATCGTGGTCCTCGACCGCAAACGACCCGATGTGATGGTGGCCGCCCGGAAGAGTTCGCCCCTGGTGATCGGCATTGGGGAGCACGAGTATTTCTGCGCCAGCGACGCCACCCCCATCGTGGAGCACACCAAGAACGTGGTGTACCTGGAGGATGGTGAGATCGCCGTGATCGACCGGGAGAAGGGCCTGAAGATCAAGAACATCAAGAACCAGGTGAAGACCCCCTTCATCCAGGAGCTCGAACTACAGTTGGAGGCCCTGGAGAAAGGTGGGTACGACCACTTCATGCTGAAGGAGATCCATGAGCAACCTCGAAGCATCAGGGACAGCATGCGCGGTCGCCTGAACCCGAACAAGGGGGAGGTGGTGCTCGGAGGGATCAAGGATTATGAGCAGAAGTTCGTGAATGCGAAGCGCATCCTGATCGTGGGCTGCGGCACGAGCTGGCATGCGGGCATGGTGGGCGAATACCTTTTCGAGGAGTTCGCGCGGATCCCGGTGGAAGTGGAATATGCCAGCGAGTTCCGCTACCGCAACCCGGTGATCAACGAGGACGATATCGTCATCGCGATCAGCCAGAGCGGTGAAACGGCCGATACGTTGGCGGCGATCGAGCTGGCCAAGAGCCGTGGTGCCACCATCATCGGCATCTGCAACGTGGTGGGCAGCAGCATCGCACGGGTCACCCACGCCGGGTCGTACACCCATGCCGGCCCGGAGATCGGGGTGGCCAGCACCAAGGCGTTCACCGCACAGGTCACGGTGCTCACGCTCATGGCCCTGATGATCGGTCAGAAGCGCGGTACGCTCAGTGGTGGCAATTTCCACCGCCTGTTGAACGAGCTGGACAGCATCCCCGACAAGGTGCAGAAGGTGCTTCAGAAGGAAGCCCAGATCAAGTACATCGCCGATATCTACAAGGATGCCGGCAACGCGTTGTACCTGGGTCGGGGCTACACCTTCCCCGTGGCACTGGAGGGGGCCCTCAAGCTGAAGGAGATCAGTTACATCCATGCCGAGGGTTATCCGGCGGCGGAGATGAAGCACGGCCCGATCGCCTTGATCGATGAGGCCATGCCCGTGTTCGTGATCGCCACCAAGGGAGCCAGCTACGAGAAGGTGGTGAGCAACATCCAGGAAGTGAAGGCGCGCAAGGGCAAGATCATCGCCATCGTGACCGAGGGCGATTCGGTGGTGAAGGACCTGGCCGATCACGTGATCGAGATCCCCGAAACGGCGGACCCGCTGGTCCCCTTGCTCAGCGTGGTCCCGCTGCAACTGATCAGCTACCACATCGCCGTGATGCTGGGTCGCAACGTGGATCAGCCGCGGAACCTGGCCAAGAGCGTCACTGTGGAGTGACCTGCTCCCGGGGTTTACCCCACATGATCACCCGGTCGGAATTGCGGTAGGGCTCCAGGTCCTTGCTGAAGAGCAGGTGCCCCAGGTCGATCAGCGGAAGGATACCGAAGCCGCCGAAGGTGAGGCCATAGATGATGGCGACCTTGGGCGTGGTGCCCAGGTAGATCCGGTGTGCGCCGAAGGGTCCGAGCAGGAGCGCCAGGGCGCTACCCACCAACCGCTGATCCTCCACCACCACGACCTCCGCCGAGTCGGCTTGTGGAACGGCACCCACGGGCCGGAATGGCCCTCCGGCCAGCACCACACCGCCGCCTGTCCATAGGAACAGGCCGAGCCAGAGTTGCCTTAGGCCAAGCGGATGCGGCATGCCCCAAAAGTAGAACGGGTACCCAGCTGCACAGGTACCCGTTCCACGTGGTATGGATCTCACTTCCCAGCGGCGAAGCGACGGGCCACTTCGGGCCAGTTCACCACGTTCCAGAAGGCGCCGATGTAATCCGGACGGCGGTTCTGGTAGTGCAGGTAATAGGCGTGTTCCCACACGTCAAGTCCCAGGATCGGCGTGCCTCCGCAGCCGGTGTTCGGCATCAAGGGATTGTCCTGGTTGGGGGTGCTGCACACCTCCACCTTGCCTCCCTTATGTACGCACAGCCAGGCCCAGCCGCTACCGAAGCGTGTGGCGCCTGCGGCCGCGAACTTTTCCTTGAACGTTTCGAACGAGCCGAATGCCGCATCGATCGCGGTGGCCAGTTCGCCGCTCGGACTTCCACCAGCCTTCGGACCCATCACCGTCCAGAAGAGGCTGTGGTTGTAGTGGCCGCCACCATTATTCCGAACGGCTGCATTGTTCATGTCCATGCCCTTCATCAGGTCCTCCAAGGAGCTATTGGCGAGGGGCGAGCCCTCCAGCGCTTTGTTGAGGTTGGTGACATAGGCATTGTGGTGCTTTCCGTGGTGGATACGCATGGTCTCCGCATCGATATGAGGTTCCAAAGCGTCGAAAGCGTAAGGGAGGTCAGGTAGGGTGAAGGCCATTTTGGTCGGTTTCTGGCGGGTTTCTGTCGAAAGTAAGGGCCTAAGGTACGATTTGAGCAGGCAGAACACTTGCGCGGATCGTGCCCCCAATTACATTTGCGCCCACTTTCACCAAACAAAGCAAAGGAAAATGATCAAGAAGTTCGCAATGCTCGCCACGATGGCGGCTTTCTTCGTGGCCTGCTCCAGCAGCACCCAGGAGAACATGGAGAACAAGGCCGACGAGGCCGCCAACGCTGCTCAAGAGACGTTGGACAAGGCTGCTGCCGAGGCTGAAGCCGCTGCTGCTGCTGCTGCCACCGCTACGGAGGCTGCTGTGGATACCGCTGCTGCCGCTGTGGAGACGGCTGTTGACGCTGCGAAGGAGACCGTGGCTCACTAAGCCGCTGTTCACGATACAGGAGAGGGGCCCTTCAGGGTCCCTTTTCATTTTCAGGATGGTCGGCTCAAGGGGTAGGGCGTGCGGCCTGTAGGATGAGTTCCTGGCGCGCGCGGCGATAGGCAGGATCCTCATCGAGCAGGATCCGGTAGTACCCATCATCACCCCACACGTTGCGTGCGATACCGGCCTTGATCCGCATGGCGATCTGCTTCGAGGAGCGTGTGGCTTCACCTGGTCGCGGAGTGATGCCCTTTTCGGCCGCGAATCGATCCAGCTCGGTGAGCAAGGCCGGGGCAACGGAGTAGGACCGTGCAAAAACCTCACTCGATGGATAGCGTGTTTGCAGTCGTTTCCGCTCCCGGTCGGCCACGTTGAACGTGAACTGGTTCAGTGTGCCGCTGAAGAAGAGGTCGGTCAGGTAGGCCGACGAGCCCACGGTGTCGGCCGGAATGAACAGGTCAGGCATCACGCCGCCTCCACCGTAGACCGTGCGACCGTTCAGCGTCCTGTATTCCTTGGTGCTGTCCGTGGAAATGCTGTCCGCATGGAGCAGCTCACCATGATCAGCACGATCCTCCAGGTCGTCCATGTAATCGATCCCCTTGCCGTAGGGTCGCTGGATGGACCGGCCGCTCGGGGTGTAGTAGCGGGCCGTGGTGATCCGAACGGCACTGCTATCGGGCAGGGGGATATGTTCCTGCACCAACCCCTTTCCGAAGGAACGCCGACCTACGAGCAGGCCCCTGTCATTATCCTGCACCGCACCGGCCACGATCTCGCTGGCACTGGCCGATCCCTCATCGATCAGGAGGGCCAGCGGGATGTCCTCGTATCCGCCGCTTCGGGTGGCATCGGCGCTCTGGCGTGGGGAGTGCAGTCCTTCGGTATAAACGATCGCACGCCCTGTGGGCAGGAACTCATCGGCCAGGTCGATCGCGGCGGTGAGGAAGCCCCCGCCATTGCCGCGGAGGTCCAGCACCAGCCGCTTCATCCCACGGGCCTTCAAGGCATCCGCCGCCAGGAGGAATTCCTCGTGTGTGTTCTTCGCGAAGCGGACCAGCTTGATGTAGCCGGTGCCATCGTCGTCCAACAAGGAGGCTGCCACACTGTGGATGGGGATCTTACCCCGCTCAATGGTCACATCGAAGGGCTTCGGCATGCCGCTTCGTACGATACCGACCACCACGTTGCTGCCTTTGGGGCCGCGCAGATGGGTCATCACCTGGTCGTTGGTGATACCCACGCCGGCCAGTGGCTCTCCGTTGGCGGATACGATACGGTCACCGGCCTGGATGCCCACGGCTGCACTGGGTCCACCCTCGACAGGCGAGATCACCATCACCGTATCATGCTGGATCGAGAACTCCACACCGATGCCATCGAAGCTGCCTTCAAGGGGTTCCTGTGCCTCGCGCAGTTCGGCCGCACTGATGTAGTAACTGTGTGGGTCAAGGCGTTGGAGCAGGTCCTGGAGCACGCCGTCCACCAATTCGTTCTTGGCCACCGAGTCCACATACTGGGCATCGATCAGGTCGATCACCTGGCCGATCTTATCGGTGCTGTTGGGTTTTCGTAGGTTGAAGACAGTGAGCGGCCCGTTGAGGTCATCGGCCATGTCGCGCCCGATGAAAAGCCCCGCCACAAGGCTCAGGGCGATGAGAAGCGGATAGAAGGGGGAAGGGCGACGACGCGGTTCAAGCATCCGGTTCGGGGTCCAGTTTCGATACGACCACTCCTCCCTTGGCCAACAGGTCCAGCCCAGCGGGATCCTTGTAGGCCACCTGATAAACGAGTCGATGGATGCCTGCTTGCAACACCAGCTTGCTGCATTCCTTACAGGGCGAATGGGTGAGGTAGAGCGTGGCACCACGGGCGTTGTTGGTGCTGCGTGCCACCTTCAGGATCGCATTGGCCTCAGCATGCAGCACATACCAATGCGTTAGGCCCTCCTCGTCCTCGCAAGGATTGGGGAATCCGGTGGGGGTGCCGTTGTAACCATCGCTGATGATCATGCCATCTTTCACGATCAGGGCGCCCACCTGCTTCCGGGTACAGTGGCTCAGTTTGGCCCATTCCAGGGCCATGCGCATGTACGCACGGTCGTACCGATCCTGTTTGGCCCGTTCGGTGGGTCCGGGTGCGTCCTGTGGGGTGGACATCGGGGCGTGAAAGTACTACGGCCGCATGGCGCGGCCGTTGTGGTGGTACCCAGGGCGGGACTCGAACCCGCACGACTTGCATCACTGGTGTTTGAGACCAGCGCGTCTACCGATTCCGCCACCTGGGTAGGTGTTGGGGGCTGCGAAGATAGCGCGTTGGGAAACTCCATCATTGGCCCAACCACCATTTGCGCACACGAAGTTGCCCCTTGGTGGGCCGGGCCATGGCTTTCAACGTGTCATCCGGGCCGATTTCGATGCCCGCCTGGCGCAACCACTGGTTCAAAGGCAATGGTCCGGACCCGTTCAGGCAGCGTTGCAGCAAGGCACCGATGTCCGGCCCCGTGAGGCGCTCGATGGTGGCGAACAGTTCCTCGTCCTTGAACGGCTTGCCCGGGCCGTATTCGTGTTGCAGATCCTGCACCAGTTGCACCACACCGTACTTCCCTTTCGACCGTTCGCGCAGGGCGATGTCCAGTCCCATGCAGAAGAGCGTGCCCTTGAGGTAGAAGTTGTAGTACTGGTCCTGCCGCTCCATGGCTTGCTGGCTGAACGTGGTGAGCGGGACTTCATCGGAGAATTTGCGCATCATGCGCACCTTTTCGCGCAACACGGCGAGGAACTCATCTATGCTCTGCCGCCCTTGCTTCACGGGCATGTGGATGGCGAAGTACTCGGTCATGCCCTCGTAGAGCCAGAGGTGGCGGCTCATGCGCGGTGCCTGGAAGTCGTAGTGCTCGATCTCTTCGCTGTGTACGCTCAGGGGCAGGATGGTGTGGAAGAATTCATGGCTGGCGATGCCGTACACGCTTTGCGCGATGGCTTCGGGGTCCAGCGGCATACAGAGCAGGATCAAGGTGGAGGCGGCATGTTCCAGCCCATCGCCCATGCTGTTGCCCTCCCGGTCGCTTGGGTTGTGGTAGATCAGGAAGGTGTAGTCCTTCACCGGAAGCGTGCCGCCGAGGTAGGCGCGCTGGTCGGCCAGCAAGGGGCGTATGTGTGCGGCCACCTTCCGTGCAATGGCCTCTCCGGTGGTGCTGTGGCAGGCCACGGTCACGCGGATGTCCTCCAGGCGGATCAGCGCCGTGTCCGGTGGGGCCACCAGCATGGGGTTGTCCACCAGGTGGCGATAGCTGCTTGCCTGGAAGGTGGTGGCCTCTTCTTGGTCGCTGGTGCGGGGCAGGCTGGTGGCCACGTAGTGCCCGACGGGCCTTTCCAGGTGAAGCGTGTAGGGGAGGTGTTCGAACCCCTCGAAGTAGCCGATCACCGTATTGTGGTTGAGCACCACAGCGCCGGGCTTTACGGTGCCTTCGGACGAGCGGTAGTTGCCGATGGAGAAGCGGATGTCGAACTCCTCCCAGCCATCGTCCACTGAATAGGTGATGCGCTCCAAGCCCTGCGGGGCGGGCAGCTTCCAGCGGTCCACTCCGATGCGCTGAACGGGCAGGGGATGGCCTTCACCATCGAAGGCTTCCATGGCCCCCACGAGGCGGCCATGGTCCATGGCCCCATAGATGCCGGGGACGATGCGCGGCAAGGCGAAGACCAGTTCTTCCGCTTCAAAAGGAGGGACCTCCAGTTCCACCTCCAGCCGGTCGTTCCGCTGGTCGCGCAGGTCGATGCGGGCGGTGATGGGTTGTTGCGACCAGGCCGAAAAGGCGGTCGGGATCAAGATGGCCAGGGCCAGTGGACGCATGGAGGTGGAATGAACGAACTGATGGAAGACGTATGGCGGGATGGGAAGTTACAGCGCTTTGCGCCCGTACCTTCGTTGCATGTCCACTCCACGCCCGTTGTTCGACCGCCGCATCTTCTGGGATGTGGACTACGACCGCATGGACCTGGACGCCAAGTGGCGCTTCGTGATCGAACGCGTATTCGAGCGTGGCGATGTGGAGGACATCCGGCAGTGCCGCCGGTACTATGGCGACGAGCAGGTGCGAACCGCCTTGTTGGAGGCGAAGTTCCTGCCGGAGCATCGCTTATCCTTGGCGAGTGCCGTCGTGAACGAACCCATGGAGCAATTCCGATGCTACATCCTGAGGCACTCCCACCCGGGACTCTCCCCGTACTAGAGCGGTTGATGTCAATTCCCGTCCTAAGGGATCATGCGCTTGTCGGGGGTACCGCGCTCGCACTGAGGTATGGGCACAGGTTGTCGGTGGACCTCGACCTGTTCGGGAGCCGCTTCGAGCATGATCGGATAAGGGATGACCTGAAGAAGGAATTCGGCGCATCTTTCCAGTATGAGCCCGGTCGTGGCAGCTCTATTGGCCTGTTCTGCTTCATCAATGGCGTAAAAGTGGACATCGTGAAGTATCCGCATCCGCGCATCGCGGACCTTGAACAGCATGGCCCGCTGCGGATCTATGCGGATGCGGACATCGCTGCCATGAAGGTCCAGGCACTATTGGGTCGCGGGAAGAAAAAGGACTTCTGGGACCTGCATACACTGCTTCAGCAATATGGGCTTAAAGAGATCATAGGCTGGCACCTCGCGAAGTATCCGGACCAGTTACTTGCCATCAGCATACCCGCTGCCATTACGTACTTCACCGATGCCGAGGACAGCGAGGACCCCGTGAGCCTGCAAGGCCAGACCTGGGAAGAGGTGAAAGCCTCGATCCAGAAGGCGGTTAGGGACTACCTGAGCTAGCTCAGAGCTGCTTCAACAGTCCCCGCAGGTCCACCTTCTCGCCCACGATCCGTTCCACCTCGCTGATCTTCACGCGCTCCTGCTGCATGCTTTCGCGCTCGCGGATGATCTAACTTTGAACGAACGGACCTACATGAACTACCGCGAGACCATCACCATCGATCCCGATCGCCGTTTCGGGAAACCGTGTGTCCGGGATACGCGCATCGCCGTATACGATGTACTGAGTTGGCTGGCAGCCGGGATGAGCCACGGGGAGATCATCGAGGACTTCCCGCAGTTGACCGAGGATGATATCCGCGCGTGCCTGGCGTACGCAGCCGAGCGTGAGCAAACCCTCAAACGGGCCACGTGAAGCTTCTGCTGGACGAGAACATCTCGTACCGCTTGGTGCGTGTGCTGGACGCTGCATTCCCAGGAACCAAGCACGTCACTGATGTTTCCGGCCTCAAAGGGGACAGGGCAATTTGGTCGCACGCTGGGTCGCATGGTTACGTGCTGGTCACCTTCGATACGGACTTCGTTCAGTTCGCCGCGCTGTACGGCGCACCACCGAAGGTGCTCCTGCTGACACTGAAGCATCCGAGGCATGCGGCAATCGCTGCGCTGCTCGTAATGAAACAAGCGCAGATCCAGCGGTTCGCGGATGATGCGGAGGAGGGGAGTCCTGCGGTGATGGAGTTGGCGTGAGGGTGTTCCTCACAACTTCCGCAGTATCCCTATCAGGTCCACCTTCTCGCCCACGATCCGTTCCACCTCGCTGATCTTCACGCGCTCCTGCTGCATGCTGTCGCGCTCGCGGATGGTCACGGCATCGTCGTTCAGCGTGTCGTGGTCCACGGTGATGCAGTACGGCGTGCCGATGGCATCCTGGCGGCGGTAGCGCTTGCCGATGCTGTCCTTGTCGTCGTATTGGCAGTTGTGCGAAAGCTTCAGCCCGTCGATGATGGCGCGGGCCTTCTCGGGCAGTCCGTCCTTCTTGATCAGCGGCAGCACGGCCACTTTCACGGGTGCCAGCGGGGCGGGGATGCGTAACACCACGCGCTCCTCACCGCCCTCCAGCTTCTCTTCATCGTACGCCGCACTGAGGATCGCAAGGAACATGCGGTCCAAGCCGATGCTGGTCTCCAGCACGTAGGGCACGTAGCTCTCGTTGGTCTCGGTATCGAAGTAGCGCAGCTTCTTGCCGCTGAACTTCTCATGGTTGCCCAGGTCGAAATCGGTGCGGCTGTGGATGCCTTCGAGTTCCTTGAAGCCCATGGGGAACCTGAACTCGATGTCGCAGGCCGCGTCGGCGTAGTGTGCCAGCTTGATGTGGTCGTGGTAGCGGTAGTTTTCCGCAGGCAGGCCCAGCGCGCGGTGCCAGGCCATGCGCTTGGTCTTCCAGTATTCGTACCACTCCTGCTGGGTGCCGGGCTTGATGAAGAACTGCATCTCCATCTGCTCGAACTCGCGCATGCGGAAGATGAACTGGCGCGCCACGATCTCGTTGCGGAAGGCCTTGCCCGTTTGCGCGATGC